>Ga0209571_1000064_pt1 | contig 267616 bp, 254 predicted proteins | sample EBPBio102011_DNA_FD_185866 | JGI IMG/M metagenome (GOLD analysis project Ga0209571, IMG submission 185866) | Wastewater treatment Type I Accumulibacter community from EBPR Bioreactor in Madison, WI, USA - Reactor 1_1/10/2011_ DNA (SPAdes)... | ecosystem: Engineered > Bioreactor > EBPR >... | reverse complement strand
GGCGACAGGATCCACACCTCGCGCACCTGGCCGCGGGCGTCGCGCAGGTAGTTGACGACGGCGCTGCGGCCGTTGACCGTGCCCGGCATCACGATGGCGTTGCGCTCGTCGCGCACGCGCACGGCGTGCGCCAGCCGCTCGGGCTTGCCGTTGAGCAGCACGTCGGGCAGCTCGACGAACTTCATCTCGGCCCGCTCGGTCTTGAGCGGAAACCCGCGCTCGGCCCGAGCTTCTTGATGAAAAGCCATGCTGGCGACCGCCAGGAGCGCGCAAGCAGCTATGAAAAATGGAGTGACCGGGGATTTCGGGCAGCGGTTCATGGTGTCTGTCCAGAGGCTGTGGGCGCGCGGCGCGCGAGCCGCGATTTTATGCCGCCACCCGGTGCCCCGCCGCCGCCCGCGCTCAGGCTCAGGCCGGCAGATAGCCTTCCACCGACAGGTAGCGCTCGCCGGTGTCGTAGTTGAAGCCCAGCACGCGGCTGCCGGCCGGCAGCTCGGGCAGCTTCTGCGCGATGGCCGCCAGCGTGGCGCCGCTGCTGATGCCCACCAGCAGGCCTTCCTCGCGCGCGCTGCGGCGGCCGTACTCGCGCGCGGCCTCGGCGCCGACCTGGATCACGCCGTCCAGCAGGCCGGTGTCCAGGTTCTTCGGGATGAAGCCCGCGCCCAGCCCCTGGATCGGGTGCGGCCCCGGGGCGCCGCCGCTGATCACCGGCGACTGCTCGGGCTCCACCGCGAACACCTTGAGCTGGGGCCAGCGCGCCTTCAGCAGGCGCGCGCAGCCGGTCAGGTGCCCGCCGGTGCCAACGCCGGTGATCAGTGCGTCCAGCCCTTCGGGGAAGTCGGCCAGGATCTCCTGCGCCGTGGTCTGCTCGTGCACCGCCGCATTGGCCGGGTTGTCGAACTGCTGCGGAATCCAGGCGCCGGGCGTTTGCGCCGCCAGTTCCTCGGCGCGGGCGATGGCGCCCTTCATGCCCTTTTCGCGCGGCGTCAAATCGAACGTGGCGCCATAGGCCAGCATCAGCCGGCGCCGCTCGATGCTCATGCTGTCGGGCATCACCAGCACCAGCTTGTAGCCCTTGACGGCGGCCACCATGGCCAGGCCGACGCCGGTGTTGCCGCTGGTCGGCTCGATGATGGTGCCACCGGGCCGCAGCTGGCCGCCCTGCTCGGCGGCCTCGATCATGGCCAGCGCGATGCGGTCCTTGACGGATCCGCCCGGGTTGGCGCGCTCGCACTTGACCCACACCCGCGCCTCGCGGCCGAACAGGCGGTTGATGCGCACGTGCGGCGTGCGGCCGATGGTTTGCAGGATGTTGTCGGCGGGCATGGTCGGTGGCTCCAGTCGGTGGGGTGAACCCGGCGGCGCGGGCAGGGTGCCCATTGTGCAAGGCTTGATCCAACGCCGGGTGATATGGATATGCCCGCGCGACAGACCACAATGGGGCATCGGAAGCTTTCACTGACTCACCACCATGACCCTGTTCGACTCCACCATGCTCATGCTGGGCATCAGCTGCCTGATGATGCTGATCGGCTTTGCCCAGCGCGAAACGCGCTGGGGCCTGGGCCTGATGGTGCTGGGCACCGCCGGCGCCCTGCTGCTGATCGCCTACACCATCCTGGCCATGGTCCGGTGAGGCGCGTCGGGCGCGGGCCGGCGTGCAGCGCGCGGCCGCTGGCGGGATAATCACGGCTGTGAAGCCCACCAGACCGCCGCTGGCGCAAGGCCCGAAAGGGCGCGCTGGAGGAACGTCCGGACTGCACAGGGCAGCGCAGCAGGTAACACCTGTCCACCGTGAGGTGAGGATCAGAGCAACAGAGACGAGCCGCTTGAGTGCGGGTGAAACGGGCAATCTCTGCGCGCAGCAACACCAAGTAGGCACACGTTGACGGGGCCCCCGGAGTGTGCGGGTAGGTGGCACCGAGCCGGGTGGGCGACCCCCGGCCCAGATTGATGGCGGTCACGCCGCGGGCAACCGCGGTGCACAGAATCCGGCGTATCGGTGGGCTTCACACTTTTTTCGGGGTGTCCGGACGTTGGTGTTCTGGCGCTACGCCACTGCGCCGCCGCGCTCACCTATTCGGTGAACGCCATCGAAGCCACAAACGCCAGCACCCGCGCGGCTTTGGCGATGACCGCAAGCGGTCAACTGCCGTTTCTAGGCTCAGTCGTTGCCCGGCGCCATGGCCCGGATGCGCTCGACATGCGCCTGCAGGGAGCGCCTGGCCACCGGCCACACGCGCTCGGGCACGTCGTCGTAGGCCCTGGCCACCCAGTCGTCCATGGTGCCGTGGGGGTCGGCCTTCATCACGGCCAGCACCTTGGCTTCGCGCGCCAGGCGGTGCGCCTTCAGGTGGGCGATGGTCTCGCGCGCCCGACCCAGCACATGGCCGTGGGCGGGCAGGATGAAGCGGGCGCCATGCTCGGCGCAGGCGGCGTCCAGCTTGTCCAGCGAATCGAGGTAGGCCGTCATGTCGCCGTCGGGCGGGTCGATGACGGTGGTGCTGCCGTTCAGGATGTGGTCGCCGCTGAACAGCAGGCCGTCTTCTTCCAGCAGCAGGCACAGGTGGTTGGCGGCGTGGCCGGGGGTGTGGATGGCGCGCAGGGTATGGGTGGTGATTTCGCCGTCTGGCGATTGTCCAGTCAGCGTCAGAAGCTCCTGATCTTGTAGCAAACGGTCGGGGCTGAACTGGCTGTGGGCGCGCGCCGTGGGCTGCGACGCCAGGCCCAGGATGGGCGGCAGCGGCTCGCACAGCGCCTGCAGCGGCCGGGCGCCGGGTGAGTGGTCGGGGTGCGAGTGGGTGCAGACGATGTAGCGGATGCGCCCGCCGGCGGCGCGCCACAGGCGCTCGATGTGCGCCGCATCGGCCGGGCCGGGGTCGATGGCGATGTAGCCGCTGCGCGGGTCGCCCACCAGGTAGCTGTTGGTGCCGGGGCCGGTCATGAAGCCGGGGTTGGGGGCGGTCAGGCGCTGCACGTTCTTGAGCAGCGGAACGGGCTGCTCGGCCTGCCAGTCGAGCGCGTGCAGCAGCTGGCCGTCGGGGGTGACCAGTTCCAGTTCGCCAAAGGGCGTTTCGTGCTCCATGTAGCGCGCTTCCTTGCCGGCCAGCAGGCCGGCGCGCGGGCAGCTGGTCCACAGCGGCCGTTCGCTGGCGCAGGCGGCCAGGACGGCGGCCACGTCGGGGTAGGGCTGCAGGCGCTGCAGGGTGCGGATGGTGGGGAAGATGATGAAGAACTGCCCCGCCTCGTGGCGCGCCAGCGCGTCGGCCGGGCGCACCCACACGGGCTCGAACTGCTCGGCGTCGTCGGCCACCGGGGTCTGGCCGGCGGGCATGCGCGCCACCAGAAAGGGCACGTCGAAGCGTCGCGGCAGGTCGCGGTCGGTGATCCAGTGCGCCAGTACGTAGACGTCGGCCGCCGCCAGCGTCAGGCCGCGCGCCGCGCATTGGGCGGCGAACGGGGCGTGGCGGTCGAGCGCCGCCACGTCGCTGGCGTCGGCGGGCGAGCCGTCGGCGCGGCGCGCCAGCAGCACGCCCAGCTCCTCGAAGCTTTCGCGGATGGCGGCGATGGCCTGGGTCAGGTGCGTGTCGCTCTGCGTCGGCCGGCGCGTGGCCTGGCCGTGGGCGGCGGCGTCCTGGGCGTCGATGCCGCCGCCCGGAAACACATAGGCGCCGGGCGCGAAGCTGGCGGTCAGTGAGCGGCGCGTCATCAGCACCTCGACCCCCTGGGGCGAGTCGCGCAGCAACAGCACGGTGGCGGCGGGGTGGGGGGGCGCGGGTTCGCGCTGCGGATGCAGGAGCTGGCTGGGGCGTGGCATGGGGGCATTATCGGCACGGGGCGCCGTACACTTGACGCCAGGGCGTCAGCCGCGCGGGCGGTCGGCGCCGACCTTCGCAGCTATTCACCACGACGGCATTGCCCATGGCCACCACGCATTTCGGTTTCGAGTCGGTTGACGAGCAGGACAAGGCGCGCCGCGTGCGCGGCGTGTTCGACTCGGTCGCCTCGCGCTACGACCTGATGAACGACCTGATGTCCGGCGGCCTGCACCGCGCCTGGAAGGCCTACACCGTGATGGTGGCCAACCCGCAGCCGGGCCAGCGCGTGCTGGACATCGCCGGGGGCACGGGCGATCTGGCGCTGGCCTTCGCGCGCAAGGTCGGCCCGCACGGGCAGGTGGTGCACACCGACATCAACGAGGCCATGCTGCGCACCGGGCGCGACCGCCTGCTGGACGCCGGCGTGATCCTGCCCACCACGGTGTGCGACGCCGAAGCGTTGCCTTTTCCCAACGAATACTTCGACGTCGTCAGTGTCGCCTTCGGTCTGCGCAACATGACGCACAAGGACACGGCGCTGCGCGAGATGGCACGCGTGCTCAAGCCGGGCGGGCGGCTGCTGGTGTTGGAGTTCTCCCAGGTGGCGCAACCGCTGCGCAAGGCCTACGACCTGTATTCCTTCCAGATCCTGCCGCGGCTGGGCCGGCTGGTGGCGGGCGACGCCGACAGCTACCGCTATCTGGCCGAATCGATCCGCATGCACCCCAATCAGGAGGAACTAAAAGCGCTGATGAAGTCCAATGGCTTTGGCCATGTCGACTATCACAGCATGACCGGTGGGGTTGTTGCCTTGCATGTCGGCATCCAATGCGGATAACCTTTATAAAGCCATGGATATTTTCATTCGGCATCTTATCGTCACAGGAGTTGACTCGGACATGACACTCAAGCACTTCGTCTCCAGTCTTTTCACGCTGCTGCTGGCGGTGGTGCTGGTGGGCGCCTTCAGCTTCGATGCCGAGGCCAAGCGCCTGGGTGGTGGCAGCTCCTTTGGGCGCCAGTCGGGTAACGTGACCCAGCGCGAGGCGGTGCGGCCGGCCACGCCGGCCAACCCGTCGCAGCAGTCGGCGGCCACGGCGGGGGCGGCCGGCAAGGGCGCGGCCACCGGAGCCACGGCGCCGCGCCGGCCCTGGGGTGCCATGCTGGGCGGCCTGGCGGCTGGCCTGGGCCTGGCCTGGCTGGCCAATTCGCTGGGCCTGGGTCCGGCGTTCGCCAACATGATGCTGTTCATGCTGCTGGTGGTGGTGGTGCTGGCCGTGGTCGGCATGCTGCGCCGCGGTCGCGGCGCGGCGGCCGGCGCCGGCCAGACGCTGGCCTATCAGGGCGCCGGCGCCAGCAACCCGGTCACCCCGCCCCAGTACAACCCGACCAAGGTGGGCAACGACGCGTCGGCGCGTCCCTGGGAAGGGCAGGCGGCGCCGTTCGACGCCGGCGCGGCGACGGGCGGTTCCATCATCGGCTCGGGCTTGCGCGGTGCGCAGGGCTGGGGCGTGCCGGCCGACTTCGACATCGCCGGCTTCACCGAGGCCGCCAAGCGCAACTTCATCACCCTGCAGGACGCCTGGGACCGCTCCGACATCCCGGCGCTGCGCGCCATGATGACCGACGAGATGCTGGCCGAAATCCAGTCCCAGCTGGCCGAGCGCGAACGCAGTGCGCCGGGGCAGCCCAGCAAGACCGACGTGGTGATGCTGGAGGCCCAGTTGCTGGGCATCGAGGAGCAGGACGACGTGTACATGGCCAGCGTCGAGTTCAGCGGCATGATCCGCGAGGACGCGTCCGCCGGCCCCGGCCCCTTCCGCGAGGTCTGGAACATGACCAAGGCCCGCAGCGGCCGTGGCGGCTGGCTGGTGGCGGGGGTGCAGGCGCTGCAGTGAGCGTCCCCCGGGCCACATGGCCCTGGTGAGCTGAAGCCCGGCAAGCCGGGCTTTTTCTTGGTCGGACCGAAGGCGCGCGGACACGGCCACGGCAGCACTGGACGCGGCCATTTGTCAGGAATAATCGCGGTCATGGCAACGAAGTCCCCTTTTTCACTGGTGGCCGAGGCATTCGGTAAGCTGGGCGAGCAGCTGAAGGCGCCCGACTGGCTGGTCGATGAGTTGCAGCACCGCGTGGTGCTGTTCATCAACCACGTGCTGATGCAGGAGCCCGAGGCCCAGTCGCGCCTGGCGCGCCAGAAGGGGCGCGTGGTGCGCGTGCAGTGGCGCGACTTCAACCTGCAACTGGCGGCCACCCCGGCCGGCCTGTGCGAGCGGGTGCCGCAGGCCACGCCGGACCTGCTGCTGACCGTCACCGACACCTCGCCGCTCGATCTGGCCCGCAGCGCCGTGCGCGGCGAGCGGCCGGGCGTGCGCATCGAGGGCGATGTGCAGTTTGCCGCCGAGGTCAACTGGCTGGTCGATCACGTGCGCTGGGACCTGGAGGAAGACCTGTCGCGCCTGATCGGCGACGCGCCCGCGCACCAGCTGTCCCGCCTGGGCGGCACCATCGCCCAGGGCCTGCGCAAGTTCGTCGCCAGCCTGCCCGGCCAGGACAGGGCCGGCGGGGCATGAGCGCGCCGGGCCGCTCCCAAGCGCGATCCCCCGCAGCGCGCGGCGCGGAGGGGGTGTCCTTGAGCGCGCCGGGCCGCTCCCAAGCGCGATCCCCCGTAGCGCGCGGCGCGCAGGGGGCGCGCCGGTGACCCGTCCCGTGCGCGCCCTCACCATCGTGTGGGTGGCCCTGCGCCAAGGCCTGGACGAGCTGGTGCTGACCAGCTTCGAGCACCCGGGCCTGCGGCTGATGGCGCGCATCGCCTCCATCGGGCGCGACCTGTCGGCGCCGCGCGGCCAGCGTCTGCGCGAGGCATTGCAGCGTCTGGGGCCGATCTTCGTCAAGTTCGGCCAGGTGCTGTCGACCCGGCGCGACCTGCTGCCCCCCGACATCGCCGACGAACTGGCGCTGCTGCAGGACCGCGTGCCGCCGTTTCCGGGCGAGATGGCGGTGGCCACCATCGAGCGCGCCTTCGGCAAGCCGCTGGGCGAGCTGTTCGCGCGGTTCGAGCGCGAGCCGGTGGCCAGCGCCTCCATCGCCCAGGTGCACTTCGCCACCTTGCGCGACGCCGGCGGGCGCGAGCGCGAGGTGGCGGTGAAGGTGCTGCGCCCGGGCATGCTCAAGGTCATCGAGCAGGACCTGGACCTGATCCGCATGATGGCCACCTGGATCGAGCGCCTGTCGGCCGACGGCAGGCGCCTGAAGCCACGCGAGGTGGTGGCGGAGTTCGACAAGTACCTGCATGATGAGCTCGACCTGATGCGCGAGGCCGCCAGCGCCGCCCAGCTGCGGCGCAACATGGCGGGGCTGGACCTGGTGCTGATCCCCGAGATGATCTGGGAGCTGGCGCGCCCCGACGTGCTGGTGATGGAGCGCATGCAGGGCATCCCCATCAGCCAGGTCGAGCGGCTGCGCGAGGCCGGGGTGGACATCCCCAAGCTGGCGCGCGACGGCGTCACCATCTTCTTCACCCAGGTGTTTCGCGACGGCTTCTTTCACGCCGACATGCACCCGGGCAACATCATGGTCAGCGTCGATCCGGCCACCTTCGGGCGCTATATCTCGCTGGACTTCGGCATCGTCGGCACGCTGACCGAGGTCGACAAGGAATACCTGGCGCAGAACTTCACCGCCTTCTTCCGGCGCGACTACAAGCGCGTGGCCGAGCTGCACATCGAAAGCGGCTGGGTGCCCGCCAGCACGCGGGTGGACGAGCTGGAATCGGCCGTGCGCAGCGTGTGCGAGCCGTACTTCGACCGGCCGCTGAAGGACATCTCGCTCGGCATGGTGCTGATGCGCCTGTTCCAGACCTCGCGGCGCTTTCACGTCGAGATCCAGCCGCAGCTGGTGCTGCTGCAGAAGACGCTGCTCAACATCGAGGGCCTGGGGCGCCAGCTCGACCCCGAGCTGGACCTGTGGAGCACCGCCAAGCCATTTCTGGAGCAGTGGATGCTCGAGCAGATCGGCCCGCGACGCCTGTGGCGCGAGCTCAGGAGCCAGGCGCCGTATTACGCCAAAATGCTGCCCGATCTGCCGCGCCTGCTGCACACCTATCTGCAGCAGCGACCGGGCGACGAGCTGCGCCGCGAATTGCGCGAACTGCGCGAGGAGCAGCGCCGCACGCGGCGCCTGCTGCGTGCCATCGCCTGGGGCGGGTTGCTGCTGGTGCTGGCGCTGGGTGGCGCGCTGCTGGCCTGGCAGGACCATTGGTTCTGAATGAAATCGGCTCGCAGCGCTTGATGGACGTGCGCAAACAGCTATTAATAACCTAGCATTGTTCGGGGGTGTGATGATGGGTGAACGGAGGACGGCCGCGGCCGCGCGGGGGGCAGGGGCATGCTGATCAGCTTCATCGTGCTGTACCTGGTGGTGTCGATCGCCATCGGCCTGTACGCGGCGACGCGGGTGAAGAATACGGCCGACTACGCGGTGGCCGGGCGCAGCCTGCCGCTGGCGGTGGTCATCGCCACCACCTTCGCCACCTGGTTCGGCTCCGAAACGGTGCTGGGGGCGCCGGCGCAGTTCGTCAAGGAAGGCCTGCACGGCACGGTGGAAGACCCGTTCGGCGCCGGCCTGTGCCTGGTGCTGGTGGGTCTGTTCTTTGCCCGCAAGCTGTACCTGCGCAACATCATCACCATCGGCGACTACTACCGCCAGCGCTACGGGCGCGTGGTGGAGGTGCTGTGCTCGCTGATCATCATCTTCAGCTACCTGGGCTGGGTGGGCGCGCAGATCACGGCCCTGGGCCTGGTGTTCAACCTGCTCAGTCAGGGCGCGGTGTCGCTGACCATGGGCATGGTCATCGGCACCCTGGTGGTGCTGGTCTACACGCTGTATGGCGGCATGTGGTCGGTGGCGCTGACCGATTTCGTGCAGATGATCGTCATCGCCGCCGGCCTGCTGGCCATCGCCTGGTACGCGGGCAACATGGCGGGCGGCGCCGACAAGGTGGTGGCCTACGCCGCCAGCGAGGGCAAGTTCAACTTCCTGCCCACCGGCGGCCTGAAGGAATGGGTGTTCTTCTTCGCCGCCGGCATCACCATGATGCTGGGCTCGATCCCGCAGCAGGACGTGTTCCAGCGCGTGATGTCCTCGCGCGACGTCAAGACCGCCCAGCGCGGCCCGGTGATCGGCGGGCTGCTGTACATCGGCTTCGCCTTCGTGCCCATGTTCATCGTCATGGCCGCCCTGATGGTGATGCCCGAGACGCCGGCGCTGCTGGCCGACGACCCGCAGAAGGTGCTGCCGACGCTGGTGATGGGTCACATGCCGGTGCTGCTGCAGGTGGCCTTCTTCGGCGCGCTGCTGTCGGCCATCATGTCGACCGCCTCGGCCACGCTGCTGGCGCCGTCCACCACCTTCGTCGAGAACATCCTGCGCAACCTGCGACCCGGCATGAGCGATGCCGAAACGCTGAAGGCCATGCGCGTCAGCGTGCTGGTGTTCACCCTGTGCGTGCTGACCTACTCCATCACGATGGAGGGTTCGTCCATCTACGAACTGGTGTCCGGCGCCTACCAGGTGCCGCTGGTGGGCGCCTTCGTGCCGCTGGCGTTCGGCGTCTACTGGCGGCGCGCCACCACCCAGGGGGCGCTGCTGGCGGTGGTGATGGGCATTGGCGTGTGGGTGCTGTTCGTCGCCAGTCCGATGCTGAACCAGGCATTTCCGCAGCAACTGGCGGGCGTGTTGGCCGCCATCGCCGGCATGGTGTTCGGTTCGCTGGCGCCGCAATGGCTGCCCAACCACAAGGGTTACGTGCACCACTACGAGGGCGGCGAATCCGCGCTGGGCGAGCCGGCACAGCCGGCGCGCTGACGCCCGGCGCTGGCTTGATCAGCGCAGTGGCGGCGTCGCTGGACACAAACTTTTATAATGAAAAGTTTTTCGCGCCAGCCCAATCCCGCCTTTCGCCCATGCCCATCTACGCTTACAAGTGCGCCGCCTGCGGCTTTGCCAAGGACGTGCTGCAGAAAATGTCCGATGCGCCGCTCAGCGTGTGCCCTTCCTGCGGGCAGGCGGCGTTCCAGAAGCAGTTGACCGCGGCCGGCTTTCAGCTCAAGGGTTCGGGCTGGTACGTGACCGACTTCCGCGATGGCGGCGCCAAGGGCCAGTCTGCCGGCGCCCCGGCCGCCCCGGCCCCTGAGGCGGCCGCGGCGGCACCGGCGTCGTCGCCCGCGCCGGCCAGCAGCCCCGCGGCAGGTGGCGGCCCGACCTCGTCGGGCACCTGAGGCCGCAACGCGATCGACACGCCATGATGTCCCGCCTGAAGCAGTACTTCATCACCGGCCTGCTGGTGTGGTTGCCCATGGGCGTGACGGTGTGGGTGCTGCTGTGGCTGCTGGGCATCCTGGACGGCATCTTTCTGGGGGTGCTGTCGGCCGCCGAGGCCATGGTGCCGGCGCTGGGGCCCCTGGCCAACCGGCTGCGGCATATCCCGGGACTGGGCGTGATCCTGGTGGCCATCGTCATCCTGGGCACCGGCCTGTTCGTCGCCAACATGTTCGGCCAGTGGTGGCTGCGTCAGTGGCACCGGCTGATGACGCGCATTCCCGTGGTGCGCAGCATCTATTCCAGCGTCAAGCAGGTGTCGGACACGCTGTTTTCCGGCAACGGCCAGGCGTTTTCCAAGGCGCTGCTGATCCAGTACCCGCGCGCTGGCGCCTGGACCATCGCCTTCGTCACCGGCAAGCCGGAAGGCGAGGTGAGTTGCCACCTGCAGGGCGACTTCGTCAGCGTCTATGTGCCCACCACGCCCAACCCCACCTCCGGCTTTTTCCTGATGGTGCCGCGCGCCGACGTGGTGGAACTGAACATGAGCGTGGACGAGGCGCTCAAGTACGTGATCTCCATGGGCGTGGTGGCGCCGCCGCAGCGCACGCCATGCGCTGACGAGCCCTTGCCCGCGCCGCAGGTGCCCGGCATCACCGGGCCGTTGCACGCGCCGGCGGCCGAGCCCGCCGCCACGCCTCCCTTTTCCGCCGCTGGCTGATCCGGCCGGCAACCGAACCGTACCCTGAAAGCCCTTTCCATGTCCATGCGTTCCCACTACTGCGGCCTCGTGACCGAGGCCCTGATCGGCCAGACCGTGAGCCTGTGCGGCTGGGTCAACCGCCGGCGCGACCACGGCGGCGTGATCTTCGTCGACCTGCGCGATCGCGAGGGCCACGTGCAGGTGGTGTGCGACCCGGACCGGCCCGAGATGTTCAAGATCGCCGAGGACCTGCGCGGCGAGTTCTGCATCCGGGTTTTGGGCCTGGTGCGCGCGCGTCCCGAAGGCACCACCAACGAGAACCTGAAGAGCGGCAAGATCGAGGTGCTGTGCCACGAGCTGACGGTGCTCAACGCCTCGGTCACGCCGCCGTTCCAGCTCGACGACGACAACCTGTCGGAAACCACCCGCCTGACGCACCGCGTGCTGGACCTGCGCCGCCCGGTGATGCAGCACAACATGATGCTGCGCTACCGCGTGGCGATGGCGGTGCGCAAGTTCCTGGACGAGCAGGGCTTCATCGACATCGAGACGCCCATGCTGACCAAGAGCACGCCCGAGGGCGCGCGCGACTACCTGGTGCCCAGCCGCGTGCATGACGGTCACTTCTTCGCGCTGCCGCAGTCGCCGCAGCTGTTCAAGCAGCTGCTGATGGTGGCTGGCTACGACCGCTACTACCAGATCACCAAGTGCTTCCGCGACGAGGACCTGCGCGCCGACCGCCAGCCCGAGTTCACGCAGATCGACTGCGAAACCTCGTTCCTGGGCGAGCAGGACATCCGCGCGCTGTTCGAGCGCATGATCGTGCACGTGTTCCAGCAGGCGCTGGATGTGGATCTGGGCGCTTTCCCGGTCATGCCGCACGCCGAGGCCATGCACCGCTTCGGCTCCGACAAGCCCGACCTGCGCGTCAAGCTCGAGTTCACCGAGCTGACCGACGCCATGCGCGACGTCGACTTCAAGGTCTTCAGCGGCCCGGCCACCACGCCGGGTGGGCGGGTGGTCGCCCTGCGCGTGCCGGGCGGCGGCGACATCAGCCGCGGCGAGATCGACGGCTACACCGAATTCGTCAAGATCTACGGCGCCAAGGGTCTGGCCTGGATCAAGGTCAACGACGTCAGCAAGGGCCGTGACGGCCTGCAATCGCCGATCGTCAAGAACCTGCACGACGCGGCCATTGCCGCCATTCTGGAGCGCAGCGGCGCGCAAAACGGCGACATCCTGTTCTTCGGCGCCGACAAGGCCAAGGTGGTCAACGACGCCATCGGCGCGCTGCGCCTGAAGATCGGCCACGGCGACCTGGCGCGCCGGACCGGCCTGTTCGAGGACCGCTGGGCGCCGCTGTGGGTGGTCGATTTCCCGATGTTCGAGTGGGACGACGAGGCCCAGCGCTGGAACGCCGTGCACCATCCGTTCACAGCGCCCAAGGACGGTCACGAGGACTACATGGACTCCGACCCCGGCAAATGCGTGGCCAAGGCCTACGACATGGTGCTCAACGGCTGGGAGCTGGGCGGCGGCTCGGTGCGCATCCACCGCGCCGACGTGCAGAGCAAGGTGTTCACCGCGCTCAAGATCGGGCCCGAGGAGGCGCAGGCCAAGTTCGGCTTTCTGCTCGATGCGCTGCAGTACGGCGCGCCGCCCCACGGCGGCCTGGCCTTCGGCCTGGACCGCCTCATCACGCTGATGACCGGCGCCGAGTCGATCCGCGACGTCATCGCCTTCCCCAAGACCCAGCGCGCCCAGTGTCTGCTAACGCACGCGCCCAGCGCGGTTGACGAGAAGCAGCTGCGCGAGCTGCACATCCGCCTGCGCAATCCGCAGCCGGCCTGACGTGGGCGGGGGCTGCCCGGTTCGGGCCGCCGCGGCCCGGACGGACTGAACATGCGATAATTGCACGGCTTGCGGCTCACCAGTTCGCCGCAATGCCAGCTCTTCCGCTGGGGTCTGCGGCACTGTCGCCGGACGGCCCGATTCAAGAAGAACCCGCTGCTGCCCTTGACTGGCCGGCTTTTCAGCCGGAGCAGGCAGCCAGCACCCGCGCCGCCGAGAGACCGGCGCATCCACGTTGATGAACTTTGACCAACTGAACCTGGCACCCGCCATCCTGCGCGCGGTGCAAGAGCAGGGCTATACCGAGCCCACCCCTGTCCAGGCGCAAGCCATTCCCGTCGTGTTGCAGGGCCACGACCTGCTGGCCGGCGCGCAGACCGGCACCGGCAAGACGGCCGGCTTCACGCTGCCGATGCTGCACAAGCTGAGCACCACGCCCGCGCGCCGGCCCGGTGCCATCCGTGCCCTGGTGCTGACGCCCACGCGCGAGCTGGCGGCGCAGGTCGAGGAGTCGGTGCGCACCTACGGCCAGCACCTGACGCTGAAATCCACCGTCATCTTCGGCGGCGTCGGCATGAACCCGCAGATCGAGCGCATCCGCCGGGGCGTCGACATCCTGGTGGCCACGCCCGGCCGCCTGCTGGACCTGGAAGGCCAGAACCACATCGACCTGTCGGGGGTCGAGATCCTGGTGCTGGACGAGGCCGACCGCATGCTGGACATGGGCTTCATCCACGACGTCAAGAAGGTGCTGGCGCTGTTGCCGGCGGACAAGCAGAGCCTGCTGTTCTCGGCCACCTTCAGCGACGAAATCCGCGAGCTGGCGGGCAGCCTGCTGCGCAACCCGCGCAGCATCCAGGTCACGCCGCCCAACACCACGGTCGAGCGCATCCGCCAGGTGATCTACCCGGTGGGTCGCCAGCGCAAGAAGGACGTGCTGGCGCACCTGATCGGCGAAGGCCAGTGGAGCCAGGTGCTGGTGTTCACGCGCACCAAGTTCGGCGCCAACAAGGTGGCCGACTACCTGAACGACCAGGGCATCAAGGCCATGGCGCTGCACGGCAACAAGAGCCAGAGCGCGCGCACCCAGGCGCTGGCCGACTTCAAGAGCGGCGAGCTGCGTGCCCTGGTGGCCACCGACATCGCGGCGCGCGGCATCGACATCGACGAGCTGCCGCACGTGGTGAACTACGACATCCCCAACGTGCCCGAGGACTACGTGCACCGCATCGGTCGGACGGGCCGCGCTGGCGCCAGCGGCGAAGCCGTCAGCCTGGTGTGCATGGACGAGGAAGGCTTCATGCACGAGATCGAGCGCTTCACGCGCCAGCAGATCCCGGTGCGCGTGCTCGACGGCTTCGGCCCCGAGGAGGGCGAGCGCGCCGAGCCCATCGCCATGGGCCGCCAGACGCTGTGGGGCGGCCTGGGCAAGCCGCCCAGCCGCGAGGTGATGCAGGCTGCCGCGCGGGCCGCCCGCCAGGAAATGATGCAGCGCATCCGCGACAACAAGTCCACGCAGGGCCAGCGCGGGCGCGGCGCGGCGCCCGCGCGTGCGGCCGCTGTGCGTGCCGGCGCCGACGGCCAGCCGCTGCCGGCGGGCGCCATGGCCACCGACAGCGCCGATCGGCTGCCGCGCGAAGGCGCCGGTCCGCAGGGCGAGCGCAGCAGCCGCGGTCGTCGACGCCGTGGCCGGGGCGGCAGTGGCGCCAGCGGGGCCCCGCAGCAGGGCCCGCGCACGGGCGGCAATCACGCCGGCCAGCCGTCGCGCGCGCCGCAGCCCAGGGCCACGCGCGAGTTCGGCTTCGACGACGAGGACGACCGCGACCTGGATCACCTGCCGCGCCACATCGACCCGCTGCAGACCAACCTGCACGGCCGCCGCAACGCGCCGCGCGGACCCAGCCACGGCGCCGTCGGCCAGCCCGACCCCATGCGCACCAGCATCGACATGATGGGTCGCGGCAAGGGCGGTGGCGGTGGTGGTGGCGGTCGCAACAAGCCGCGCAACCGCGGCGGCTACGGCCGCTGAGCGACCGGGCAGTGGTCGCATCGGCTGCGCTCGTTGACGGCATGAACAGGCCCCGGCGCCCGCGCCTTGCCCTGGTGGGCACCGGCGGCACCATTGCCGGTGCCGGCACGGCGCCCGAAGGCGGCATGTCGGCGGCCTATCAGTCGGCCGTGGTCGGCGCCGACGCGCTGGTGGCCGGCGTGCCGGCACTGGCGCGGCTGGCCGAGCTGCGCGCCGAGCAGTTGCTGCAAATCGATTCGGCGGACTTCACCGACGCGCTGCTGCTGCGCCTGGCCCGCCGCGTGGCCGAGCTGTGCGCGCGCGACGACGTCGACGGCGTGGTCATCACCCACGGCACCGACACCATGGAGGAGTCGGCCTACTTCCTGCATCTCACGGTCCGCAGCTCCAAGCCCATCGTGCTGACCGGCGCCATGCGCCCGGCCACGGCGCTGGCCGCCGACGGCCCGGCCAACCTGCTGCACGCGGTGGCCGTGGCGGCGCATCCGTCCTCCGCCGGGCGCGGCGTGCTGGTGGTGATGAACGAGGAAATCCACAGCGCGCGCGACGTCGCCAAGGTGCACGCGGCGCGGCTGGACGCCTTTGCCTCGCCGCACGGCCCGCTGGGCCTGGTGGCCGAAGGTGCGCCACGCTGGTACCGCGCGCTGACGCGCCCGCACACCACGGCCAGCGACTTCGACATCGCCGCGCTCGACGCGCTGCCGCTGGTCGGCGTGGTCACCAGCCACGGCAACATGCGCGCCGAGATTCACGACGCCTGGGTGGCCCAGGGCGCGCGCGCCATCGTGCACGCGGGCTTTGGCGGCGGCACCGTGCCGGACTACCTGAAGGCGCGGCTGGCCGCGCTGCGCGCGCGCGGTGTGCTGCTGGTGCGCGCCTCGCGCACTGGCGCTGGCGCGCTGGTGCGCAATGCCAATGCCGACGATGACGCCCACGGCTGGGTCGTCACCGACGACCAGAACCCGCCGCGCGCCCGCTTGCTGGCCGCGCTGGCGCTGACGCGCACGCAGGACGCGCAGGCCATTCAGCGGCTTTTCAACAGCTATTGAATACATAGCTCCTGGCGCACGCCAGACGGGCGCTGGCGGCCTGTTTCATGCCTGCTGCCGGGCTTGCGCCAGGGCGCGCCGGCGCACCGCCTCGATGTGGCCGCGCAGTGCATACAGCTCGTCGGCATGGGCCAGTGGCACGGCGGTCTGGTTGACCAGCCGGTCGAGCTCGTCCAGCTCGTTCAGCAGGGTGTCGCGCTCGCCCGGGTCTTCGTCCAGCCGCGCCTCGATGCGACGCAGCCGCGCATACCAGCGGAACACGCGCTGGCGCACGCGGTAGGTGTACAGCGGCGGCACGATGCGCGACAGCGGCAGCAGCAGCACGATCAGGCCGCCGATCACCAGCCACATGCGCTCCAGCAGGTTGCTGGCCCAGAACGGCAGGTAGCGCTGCCAGAACGGCGGCGTGCCGTTGATGGCGCGATCGCCCTCGGCGCTGACCGGCAGCTCGCTGGTGCGCGTGTTGGGAAAGTCGCGCGCGCGGTTGAACCAGCCGGCATCGCCGTGCAGCCGCTGCGCTGCCTGCGCGAACAGTTGGCGCAGCGCGGGGTGGGTCTGCTCGCGCGTCAGCAGCGAGGTGGTGGTGGCCAGCAGGCCGATGTCGTGTGGCGGCAGGTCGGCCGCCAGGTCGGCCACGCCGCGCGGCAGGGTGACCGGCTGCAGGAAGGCGAAGCGGCGCGCGTAGGCGTCGGCTTGCGCCGGCTCCATCAGCGCGATGCCGGGTGCCCGCAGCAGGCGGCCGACCACCGGTGATTCGGGCGCGGTGACCAGCACCAACGCGTCCAGGTAGCCGCCCAGCAGCGCCTCGGCGGCGGCCTCGGGCGGCAGCTGGCTGGGCACGATGTCGTCGCTGCCCATGCCGTTGGCCGCCAGCAGGCGTTGCAGCATGTCGGGCACGCCGCTGCCGGGCTGGTCGAGGTTGATGCGCAGGCCCCGCAGCTGCCGCAGCAGGGTGGCCGGCGGGGCGCTGGATGCTCTGGAACCAGGAGCTGCTGACGCCGATCTGGCAAGCGCTTCAGGCCGATAGAACACCCAGACAGGTTCATAGAACAGCGCCCCCAGCGAGCCGATGCCGGCCTCGCCATCGGCCGTCGGGTCGGCGCTGCCGCCGCGCACGAAGGCGACGTCGGCGCCGCCCTCGCGCAGCGCCTGCAGATTGGCCTGCGAGCCCTCGGTGGTCAGCAGGCGCACGGTGATGCCCTGGCGCGCCAGTGCCTGGGCGTAGCGTGTGCCGAACTCCGCATAGGCGCTGCCTGCCGGCCCGGTGGCCAGGGTGACGTGGCGTGGCGGCTGCGGATCGAGCCACCAGTAGGCCGCCACCAGCACGCCAAGCGCCAGCAGCGCCACCGGCCCGGCCGACGCCAGCAGGTCGCGCAGCGACAGCAGCCACAGCACCAGGGTCCGGCGCAAGGGGTGAATCATGATTGAAAAGTGCCGCCAGCGCTTTCTGGGCATGCGCCAGCAGCTTCCATATCCATAGCAGACGGCAGATGCACGCCGCCTGTCGTCAGCCCACGGGCGGCCCGCACGGCGTTGACGCAGGCGCGTGCCACCGCCTCGCCCGCCATGGCGCACAGCAGGTTGAAGTCCAGCGCCCGCGTCTGCCCGGTGGCCAGCGCGAACAGCGTGTCGCCGTCGCTCATGGTGTGCACCGGGCGGATGGCGCGCGCCAGTCCGTCGTGGCCGGCACCGGCCAGGCGCTGGCACTGGGCCTTGGTCAGCGGTGCGTCGGTGGCGATGACGCCGATGGTGGTCTGCGTGCCCGACAGGATCGACAGCGGCCGCTCGCCCGCCAGCGCGCGCGCCACGCTGCCGTGCAACCGCCCGTCGGCGCTGCGGGCCCCGGCGATCGGCCGGCCGCTGGCCGGATCGACCACGTCGCCCAGCGCGTTGACGGCGATCAGCGCGCCCACGGTCACGCCGTCGACGCTGACGCTGGCGCTGCCGATGCCGCCCTTCATGGCGTGCATGCTGCCGAACAGCTTGCCCACCGTGGCGCCGGCGCCGGCGCCGACGTTGCCCTGTTCGGGCGGCGTGCGGCCGGCGGCCTGGCAGGCGGCGTGGCCGGCCGCCGCATCGGGCCGGATGCGCGCGTCGCCCACGTGCAGGTCGAACAGCACGGCGGCCGGCACGATGGGCACGATCTGCCCCGGCGCGCCGCCCACCGGCAGACCGATGCCGTGCTCCTCCAGCCAGCGCATCACGCCGGCGGCGGCGTCCAGCCCCCAGGCGCTGCCGCCGGCGAGCAGCACGGCATGCACCACGCCGACCAGGTTGGCGGGGTCCAGCAAGTCGGTCTCGCGCGTGCCGGGCGCGGCGCCGCGCACGTCCACCCCGCCCACGGCGCCGGCGCGCGCCAGTACCACGCTGCAGCCGGTGGGGCGGCGCGGGTCGGTGAACTGCCCGACCTCGATGCCTTGCACGTCGGTCAGCGTGCCGGCGTAGGGCAGCGCGGGTGCGGCGGTCATGGCTGTGCCTCGCGGGTCAGCGCGGCGCGCAGCCGCTCGGCGTAGTCGGCCAGGGCGGCCGGGCCGGGCTCCTTGCGTGGCCAGGCCAGATCGACCCCGTCGCCGGTGTGGCGCGGCAGCACGTGCAGGTGGAAGTGCCCCACGGTCTGCCCCGCCGCCGCGCCGCTGGCCTGCAGCACGGTGAGGCCGTCCGGCGCAAAGGCAGCTTGCGCCGCGCGCGCCACGCGGCGCGTGGTCTGCATGACGGCGGCGGCTTCCTCGGGCGTGATGTCCAGCAGCGTGGCGGCGTGCCGCCGCGTGGCCACCAGCACGTGGCCCGGGTTGACCTGGCCGAGGTCCATGAAGGCCAGCGTCAGCGCGTCCTCGTGTACGCGCTGGGACGGAATCTGGCCGGCCACCAGCTTACAGAAGATGCAGGTGCCGGCGGGCGAGGTGTCGACGAATTCGGGCATGGCGAGGGCGGGTGCAGTGGTGGGCTCGGACAACCCCGATTAGATCAGCCGCGAGGCAGTCGGGGGCCGCCACGTTATCCCATTGCTTGACCCGGCTCAAGGCGCCTTGTGCGCGGGCGGCCGACAATGAAATCAGTGATGTGGTGCCGCGCACCATGGTGGTCGCGGTGGCCGCATGAGCCAGGAGATGACATGAGCGTTGCACAGTTCTTCATGCCTTCCAGCAATCTGCTGGGCGCCGGCGCGCTGGACGAGGCCGTCCGGCAGATGGGCGGCCTGGGCTTCAAGAAGGCCCTGATCGTGACCGACGAGCCGCTGGTGAAGCTGGGCCTGGCCGACCAGCTGGCCGGCTTGCTGAAGGCGCAGGGCATCGCCAGTGCCGTGTTCGACCAGGTCAAGCCGAACCCGCGCGTGGCCGACGTCAACGCCGGCCTTGCCGCGCTGCGCGCGCTCGGGGCCGACTGCGTGGTGTCGCTGGGTGGCGGCTCGCCGCATGACTGCGCCAAGGGCATCGCGCTGCTGGCCACCAACGGCGGGCGCATCGAGGACTACGAAGGGCTGGACAAGTCCGCCCGGCCGCAGCTGCCGCTGATCGCCGTCAACACCACGGCCGGCACGGCCTCGGAGATGACGCGCTTCACCATCATCACCGACGAGAGCCGCCACGTGAAGATGGCCATCGTCGACAAGCACGTGACCCCCATCCTGTCGGTCAACGACCCGCAGCTGATGACCGGCATGCCCGCCAGCCTGACCGCCGCCACCGGCATGGACGCGCTGACGCACGCGGTGGAGGCCTATGTGTCGACCGCGGCCAACCCGATCACCGACGCCTGCGCGCTGCAGGCCGTGGCCCTGATCGCGCGCCACCTGCCGACCGCCGTGCAGCAACCCGGCGACGCCACGGCGCGCGAGCAGATGGCGTATGCGCAGTTCCTGGCCGGCATGGCGTTCAACAACGCCTCGCTCGGCTACGTGCACGCCATGGCGCACCAGCTGGGCGGTTTCTACGACCTGCCGCACGGCGTGTGCAACGCCCTGCTGCTGCCGCACGTGCAGCGCTTCAACCTGCGCGCGGCGGCGGCGCGGCTGGGCGACATCGGCCGCACGCTGGGCGCCCACAACGCCGGGCTGGCCGGGCTGGAGCCGATCGAGGCGATCCAGAAGCTGGCGCAGCAGGTCGGCATTCCGCCCAACCTGCGCGCGCTGGGCGTCAAGCCCGAGGATTTCGACACCCTGGCCCGCAACGCCATGAAGGACGTGTGCGGCCTGACCAACCCGGTGCAGCCCACGCTGGACGAGGTGATCGGCATCTTCCAGGCCGCCTACTGAGCGGCGGTGGCGACCGCGCCCCGCCAGGGTGCGGTCGCGCGCGCCTCAGCTCACAGCCACTTCTGCATCAGCAGCGCCTGGCCTTCGCGCGGGTCCAGCACGTAGGGCGCGAAGCCGAAGTGCTGGTAGCTGCGCAGGGCGCGGGTGTTGCCCGACAACACCTCCAGCGTCAGCTTGCAGCAGCCCTGCTCGCGCGCATGGGCCTCACACGCCGCCAGCAGCGCCTGGCCGATGCCGCGGCCGCGGCTGTCGGGGCGTACCGCGATGTCGTGCACGTTCAGCAGCGGGCGCGCCTTGAAGGTCGAATAGGCGAGAAAGGTGTTGGCCAGGCCCAGCGCCTGGCCGTCGCGCCAGGCAATGAAGCTGGCCGCCAGCGGGTGCGCCGCCAGGTCGTCGCACAGCCGCTGGCGCACCTCCTGGGCCAGCGGCGTGGCACCGCCCAGCGGGTCGCGCGCATAGCCGTCCAGCAGTTCGATCAGCGCGGCGCGGTCGGCGGTGGCGCGGTAGTCGACGCGCCGGACAACGAGTGACGTCATGGACGGGAACAAACGGTGGGGTAATCAGGATTGCGATGAGGCGCCCGCCTGCATGCGCATGCTGTCGTTGGCGATCTCGACATGATCGACCTTATTTAGCAGGTCGGGAAAGCTTTCAAACCCGTATTCTTCCCAGTTCCAGCGCGGCTTCACGTATTTGCCCATCACGTCAATACTGGCCCAACCCTTGGCACTCTTGAACTTGCTGAAAGCCTCGTCCAGCAGCTTGACCAGATCGCCAAAAGGGATCTTTCGGCAATACATGCGGTTGGCGTCGTCGGTGCGGAACTGCAGGCCACGCAAATCGCGCAACATCCCGGACAGCTTGGCGTAGCCGTAGCTTCGCGAGTCGAAGTCTGGTCGTGTCTCGCTGATGACGTTGCCGATCTTGCCGACAAACGCCCAGCCAGTGGATTCGTCGGTGGCGTCCTTGATCGACTTGTAGAGCAGATTTCGGGCCGCGGCATCCATCTGTCGCGGCTTGGCCGCAGATTTCGCCACGGGGGCGGCAACGGTAGCAGTAGGGGTGTTGCCGTCACTTCGGGGCTTTTCGGCCTCACCGAGATTTTCGATGTAGACGAACCGGTCGCAGGCTTGCCGGAAGGCTTCGGGCGTGGTTTGCTTCCCAAAGCCATACACCGTCCTTCCTGCCGCTCGGATGCGCGAGGCCAGCGGCGTGAAATCGCTATCACTGGACACCAGACAAAAGCCGTCGAAATGGCCGCTGTAGAGCAGGTCCATCGCATCGATGATCAGCCCCATGTCGGTGGCGTCCTTGCCCTTCGTGTAGGTGAACTGCTGGATCGGTACCAGCGCGTGCTTGAGCAGGACGCTTCGCCAACCGTTGAGCGCGGGGCTGCTCCAGTCGCCGTAGATGCGCTTGACGCTGGCAATGCCGTATTTGGCGATCTCCTCCAGCAGGTCCTGCGCGCAAGCGGCGGTCGTGTTGTCGGCGTCGATCAGGACGGCCAGTTTGTCCGGTTTCAGGTTTTCGCTGGACATCGTCCCAATCCCTCAAGACGCCATGGCACTCAAGCCAGGTCCTCGACCGGGATGCAGCTGCAGAACAGGTTGCGGTCGCCGTAGACGTTGTCGACCCGCCCGACCGGCGGCCAGTACTTGACGCTGCCTGGCGCCTGCTGGGCCAGCGCGGCGCCGACTTCGCGCGGGTAGGGATGCGACCAGTCGTCCCGCAGCAGGCTGGCGGCGGTGTGCGGGGCGTTCTTCAGCGGGTTGTCCTCACGCGGCCACGTGCCGGTTTCGATATGGCGGATTTCCTCGCGGATGGCGATCATGGCGTCGATGAAGCGGTCCAGCTCGGCCAGGTTCTCGCTTTCGGTGGGCTCCACCATCAGCGTGTTGGCCACCGGGAAGGACAGCGTCGGCGCGTGAAAACCGTAGTCGGCCAGGCGCTTGGCCACGTCCTCGGCCATCACGCCGCTGCTGTCCTTGAAGCCGCGCAGGTCCAGGATGCACTCGTGGGCGACGTGGCCGTTGTCGCTGGCGTACAGCGTGGGGTAGTGGCCGGCCAGGCGGCGGCTGATGTAGTTGGCGCTCAGGATGGCGGCTTCGGTGGCGTGCGTCAGGCCCTGGGCGCCCATCATGCGGATGTACATCCACGAGATCGGCAGCACCGCCGCGTTGCCCAACGGCGCGGCGCTGACGGCGCCCACCGTGCCGGCGCCCGGCAGGTAGGGCACCAGGTCCTGCACCACGCACACCGGGCCGACGCCGGGGCCGCCGCCGCCGTGCGGGATGCAGAAGGTCTTGTGCAGGTTCAGGTGGCTGACGTCGCCGCCGAACTCGCCCGGCGCGGCCAGGCCGACCATGGCGTTCAGGTTGGCGCCGTCCAGGTACACACGGCCGCCGTGCTGGTGCACGATCTCGCACAGGCGCCGCACCTGGGTCTCGAACACGCCGTGCGTGCTGGGGTAGGTGATCATCACGCAGGCCAGGCGGGCCGAGTGCTTCTCGCACTGGGCCTGCAGGTCGGCCAGGTCGACGTTGCCGTTTTCGTCGCACTTGGTGACCACCACCTGCATGCCCACCATCATGGCGCTGGCCGGGTTGGTGCCGTGCGCGCTGGCCGGGATCAGGCAGATGTCGCGCTGGCCCTGGCCCTGCGCGGCGTGGTAGGCGCGGATGGCCAGCAGGCCGGCGTATTCGCCCTGGCTGCCGGCGTTGGGTTGCAGGCTGACGTCGGCGTAGCCGGTGATGGACGACAGCCAGCGGCGCAGCTGGCGATCGAGCTCGGCATAGCCCTGGCGCTGATCGGCCGGGGCGAACGGGTGGATGTGGGCGAACTCCGGCCAGGTGATGGGAATCATCTCGCTGGTGGCGTTGAGCTTCATGGTGCAGCTGCCCAGCGGGATCATGCTGCGGTCCAGCGCCAGGTCCTTGTCGGACAGCTGGCGGATGTAGCGCAGCATGGCGGTTTCGGAATGGTGGGTGTTGAACACCGGGTGCGTCAGGTAGGTACTGGTGCGGCGCAGCGCGGGCGGGATCAGCTCGGGCGCGCTGTCTTCGAGCGCCGCGAAGTCGGGCAGCGCCTTGCCCTCGCCGGCGAAGATGCGCCACAGCAGCTCGACGTCGGCGCGGGTGCTGGTCTCGTCGAGCGACACGCACAGGTAGGCATCGCAGGCTTTTCGCAGGTTGGCGCCCATCTGGACAGCGCGAGCAGCTATTGAATCGGTAGCATCGTCGGTCTTCAGGCTGAGCGTGTCGAAGGCGCTGTCGTGGTGGCCGTGCGTGAAGCCGAGCTGTGCCAGGCCGGCTTTCAGGATGGCGGTCAGGCGCGCCGTGCGCTCGGCGATGCGCTTGAGTCCCCGCGGGCCGTGGTAGACCGCGTACATGCTGGCGATCACCGCCGGCAGCACCTGCGCGGTGCAGATGTTGCTGGTGGCCTTTTCGCGGCGGATGTGCTGCTCGCGCGTCTGCAGCGCGAGGCGATAGGCCGGGTTGCCGTGCGTGTCGACGCTGACGCCCACCAGCCGGCCGGGCATGGAACGCTTGTAGTCGTCGCGGCAGGCCATGTAGGCCGCGTGCGGGCCGCCGGCGCCCATCGGCATGCCCAGGCGCTGCGTGCTGCCGACCACGATGTCGGCGCCCATCTCGCCGGGGCTCTTGAGCAGGCTGAGCGCCAGCAGGTCGGCGGCGAAGATGGCGGCCGCGCCCCTGGCGTGGATCTTGTCCGCCTCGCCGCTCCAGTCCATCAGCCAGCCGCTGCTGGCCGGGTACTGGATGAGGGCGGCGAAGTAGTCGTCGGCGGCGATGGCGGCGTCCCACTCGGCGGCCGAGCTGGCGAGCTTGACCGTCAGGCCCAGCGGCGCGGCGCGCGTGCGCAGCACCTCGATGGTCTGCGGGTGCGCGTCGCCGAACACCACGATGGCGTTGCCCTTGGCCTTGACCGAGCGGCGCGCCAGCGTCATGGCCTCGGCGGCGGCGGTGGCTTCGTCGAGCATGGAGGCGTTGGCGATCGGCATGCCGGTGAGGTCGCACACCATGGTCTGGAAGTTGACCAGCGCCTCCATGCGGCCCTGGCTGATCTCGGCCTGGTACGGTGTGTAGGCGGTGTACCAGGCGGGGTTTTCCAGGATGTTGCGCAGGATCACGCCCGGCAGGTGGCAGCCGTAGTAGCCTTGGCCGATGAAGCTCTTCATCTGATGCTGGTTGCGGCTGGCCATGGCCTTCAGCTCGGCCAGCGCCTCGGCTTCGGTGCAGGCCGGCGGCAGGTCCATCGGCGCGCGGCGCGCTATGTCCGGCGGCAGGATCGAGTCGATCAGCGCCTGGCGCGAGGCTTCGCCGATGACCGACAGCATGTGCGCCTCCTCGGCCGGGCTGGGGCCGATGTGGCGGGCGATGAATTCACCGGGATTTTCCAGTTCGGGCAGGGTGGGGTGGCTCATGGCGGTGTGCGGGGAAGGGGGCGTGGGGAGCGAGGGTCGGTGTCCGTCGGACAGGCCGGCGCAGAGAACGCCGGGCTTTCGCAGAAGGCGCCGGGGAGACGGTCGAAAGCTCTGCGGCGGCTTCTGCGCGCGGCTGTGGGCTATGGCCGCGGCAGGCTGCGGCGGCCGCGCTCAGGCTGCGCTGAAGGCGGTGTAGGCGGCCTCGTCCATCAGCGCCGTCACCTGCGCCGGCTCGGCGAGCCGGATCTTGAAGAACCAGCCTGCGCCCTGTGGGTCGCTGTTGGCCAGGCTCGGGTCATCGCGCAGGGCTTCGTTGACTTCCACCACCTCGCCGCTGACCGGCATGTAGACGTCGGCCGCGGCCTTGACGCTCTCGACCACGCCGGCCGTGTCCTTCTGCGCATAGCCGCGCCCGACCTCGGGCAGCTCGACGAACACCACGTCGCCCAGCGCGTCCTGCGCGTGGGTCGTGATGCCGACGGTGGCGATGTCGCCCTCGATCTTCAGCCATTCGTGGTCTTCGGTGTACTTGAGGCTCATGGGTGCTCCTGAAAAGTGAGTTGCTGGCGCAGGCCGCGCGGGCGCTGCGGCGGGTTTTGATCGAATCAACCGCGGTAGTATCGCGTCGGCACGAAGGGCGTGGCCACGACTTCCATCGGCACTGGCTTGCCGCGCACCATGGCGAACAGCTCGGTGCCCACGGGGGCGTAACCCGGCCGCACGTAGCCCATGGCGATGGGTTTGTCGAGCATCGGGCTGAGCAGGCCGCTGGTCACCTGGCCGATGGTCTGACCGTCCAGGTTCCGCAGCTCGGCCGGCTCGCGCACCGGCACGCGCTGCCTGGCCATCAGGGCCACGCGCTGGCGCTCCACCGGCTGCGTGCCGTCGAGCTGGGCCAGGACGCGCGCCGCGCCCGGAAAGCCGCCGGCCCGCGCGCCGCCGCCCTTGCGCACCTTCTGCATGGCCCAGTTCAGGCCGGCCTCCACCGGGGTGGTGGTGGTGTCGATGTCGTTGCCGTACAGGCACAGGCCGGCTTCCAGGCGCAGCGAATTGCGCGCGCCCAGGCCGATCGGCTGCACTTCGGGCTGCGCCAGCAGGGCGCGGGCGAAGGCCTCGGCGCGATCGCCGGGCAGCGAGATTTCAAAGCCGTCCTCGCCGGTGTAGCCGCTGCGCGTGATGTACAGCGGCGCGCCTTGCCACGCAAAGGCGCCGCCGGTCATGAACACCAGCGCGCCGACGCCCGGCACCAGACGCTCCAGCACCCGCGCCGCCTGCGGGCCCTGCAGGGCCAGCAGCGCCTGCTCGGGCATCGGTTCGACCCGGCAGCGGTCGCCGATGCGCGCCTGGATGTGGGCGATGTCGGCCTGCTTGCAGGCGCCGTTGACGATCAAGAACAGGTGGTCCCCGCGGTTGACGAACATCAGGTCGTCCAGGATGCTGCCTTCGTCCGACAGCAGCAGGCCGTAGCGCTGCCGGTCCACGCCCAGGCTCAGCACGTCGACCGGCATCAGCGTTTCCAGCGCGGCAGCGGCATCGGCGCCAACCAGCCGCAGCTGGCCCATGTGCGAGACGTCGAACAGGCCGGCGGCCTCGCGGGTGTGGCGGTGCTCGGCGATCAGCCCGCCCGCGTACTGCACGGGCATTTCGTAGCCGGCAAAGGGCACCAGGCGGGCGCCCAGGTCGGTGTGCAGGGCGTGCAGCGGGGTCTTGAGCAGGGGAGTGTCGGCGGACATGGACGGGGGCTCCTGAAATGCGTTGGGGGGCATCGGCCGGGCGCGCGCGCCCCGCCTGGAACCCTGCTGTCCTCTTTACCTGAGAGATTCGAGCCGGCGCGCCGGTCTTGCCCCTTCGGTGGGCCGCCAGCGTGGGCGGCGGCCTCTCTCCAGCAGAATCATGTGTGCCAGTCCTTTTGCCTGAGCGTTCGGCCTTCGGCGGCGCCCGGACCGCGGGCGCTCTCTCCTGACCGCGTGATTCTAGCGGTAGACCAGATCGCGCAGCGCCAGCGACAGCGCCGGCACGTAGGTGATCACCATCAGGCAGGCCAGCACCACGCCCACGAAGGGCACCAGGTGGCGGATGATCTTGTCCAGCGAGATGCGCGCCACCGTGCAGGCGGCGAACAGGTTGACGCCGAAGGGCGGCGTGATCATGCCCAGCGCCAAGTTGACCACCATGATCAGACCGAAATGCACCGGATCAATGCCGAAGCGCTGCGCCACCGGGGCCAGGATGGGTGCCAGCACGATGATGGCGGCGCTGGTTTCGATGAACATGCCGATGACGAACAGCGCCGCGTTCACGCCCAGCAGGAACATGGCGGGGTTCTTCAGCACCTCCTCCAGCCAGTGGCCGATGGCCTCGGGCACGCCGGCGCGCGTGATCAGGAAGGCGAACAGCCCGGCGTTGGCGATGATGAACATGATCACGGCCGACGACACCACCGACTTGCGCAGCGTGGCGTACAGGTCCTTCACGCTGATTTCCCGATAGATCAGCATGCCCACCACCAGCGCGTACAGCACCGCCACGGCCGAAGCCTCGGTGGGCGTGAAGATGCCGCCGTAGATGCCGCCCAGGATGATCACCGGCATCAACAGCGCCCAGGCCGCCTGGCGCGTGGCGACGAACAAGCCCAGGCGGCCATCGCCGTCGTTCTTGCCCCAGCCTTTCCACTTGCAGTAGAGCCAGACGAACAGCATCAGCGCGCCAGAAATCAGCAGGCCCGGGCCGAAACCGGCGATGAACAGCTCGCCGATCGACACCTCGGCCGAGACGCCGAACAGGATCATGGGGATGGAGGGCGGGATGATCACGCCCAGCTCGGCGCTGGTGGCCTGCAGCGCGGCCGCCCAGGTGGTGGGGTAGCCGTGCTTGATGAGTGCCGGGATCAGGATGGCTCCAATGGCAAAGGTCGTGGCCACCGACGAGCCCGAGACGGCGGCGAAGATCATGCAGGTCAGCACGCAGGTCATGGGCAGGCCGCCCTGCACGCCGCCCACCAGGCTCTTGGCAAATTCGACCAGCCGGCGCGAGATACCGCCGGTTTCCATCAGGTTGCCGGCCAGGATGAAGAACGGAATGGCCGCCAGCGGAAACTTGTTGATGGCGTTGAACATCTCCTTGGCCGAGATCAGCATGTGGGCGTTGCTGGCCTGGATGCCGACGATGGAGGCCAGCCCGATCGACACCGCGACCGAGACGCTGAGCGCAAAGCCCAGCACCATGGTGATCAGCATGGCGGAAGTCATTGTGCGGTCTCCAGTTCCATGCGGCGCGGGTCCAGGTAGTTGGCGACGATGCCCAGCAGCGAGAATGCCGCCCCCACCGGCAGCGCGATGTAGGCCCAGAACATCGACAGCGATTCCAGCCCGGCCATGGTCTGCACCCGGCCGCGCACCGCGTAGTCCCCGCCCCACCACAGCACGATCAGCATCAGCGTGAGCGCCGCCAGCGCCACCACCAGGTCCAGCACCCGCTTGGCGCCGGTGGGCACGGCGCGGTAGAGCGCGTCCACGCTCACCATGGCGCCCTGGCGGAAGGCCATGGGGATGCCGAGGAACACCATCCAGATGAGCGAGAAGCGGATCAGCACCTCGCTCCATTCGGCGGGCTGCTCCAGCACGAAGCGGGTGAAGATCTGGAACACCCCCAGTGCCGCGGCAACGGCCAGCATCAGGCAGGCCAGCATCATGGCGATGCGGGTGGTCCAGCTTTCCAGCGCGAGGATGAACGCTTTCATGGTGCGTGCACTCAATTAAAAAGCGCCCGTCTGCGTTGTGCAACGGGCGCCGAATGCTATCAAATTAATAACGTGGAGGCGGACGATCCGGTGGATCGCCGCCGGTTCACTTGTAGTCGCGGATGCGGTCGAGGTTGGCCTTGCCGAAGTCCTTCTCGAACTGGGCGTTGACCGGCGCCAGGGCGGCCACGAACTTGGCCTTGTCGATGGTGTCGATCACCGTCATGCCCTTGGCGCGCAGGTCGGCCACGCCCTTGGCGTCGTCCTCGTCCACGCGCGCGCGGTTGGCCTTGGTGCCTTCCCTGGCGGCGTCGATGAAGGCCTGCTTGTCGGCGGCGCTGAGCTTGTCGAAGGCGCCCTTGTTCATCACGAAGATGGCCGGCGAATACACGTGGCCGGTCAGCGTCAGGTGCTTTTGTACCTGGTCGAACTTGGCCGAGATGATGACCGACAGCGGGTTCTCCTGGCCGTCCACCGTGCCCTGCTGCAGCGCGGTGAACACCTCGGGGAAGGCCATCGGCGTGGTGATGATGCCGAAGCCCTTGTAGGCGGCCACGTGCACCGGGTTCTCCATGGTGCGCATCTTCAGGCCCTTCAGGTCCTCGGGCGCCTTGACGTCGCGCTTGCTGTTGGTCATGTGGCGGAAGCCGTTCTCGGCCCACGCCAGCGCCTTGAAGCCCTTGGGCTCGAACTTGGCCAGCAACTCCTGGCCGATCGGGCCGTCCAGCACGGCGCGCGCATGGGCCTTGTCGCGGAACAGGAAGGGCACGTCCAGGATCTTGGTTTCCGGAACGAAGTTGGGAATGGGGCCGGTGGAACTGAACGCCAGCTCCTGCGTGCCCAGCTGCACCGCCTCGATCGACTCGCGCTCGCCGCCCAGGGCGCCGTTGTAGAAGGTCTGGACCTTGTAGCGGCCGCCGGTGCGTTTTTCGACCTCCTTGGCGAAGGTGTCGATGGCGATGCCCTGGTGCGAGTTCTGCGCCACCGAGATGCTGATCTTCATGGTGGTCTGCGCCTGCGCGCCAGCCATCAGGCCCAGTGCCAGGCCCAGGCCGAGGGCGAGTTGATGCAATTTCATGGAATGACTCCTGTAGATGAAAAATGCCAATCGGCGCGCCACGTGGGCGCTGCAACGGTCGGCCATTATGGCTGTGCCGCCGCCGCCGGCGGCACCGGGTTTTCGCGCAGGTACGCGCGGATGATGTCGTCGTAGCTGGCATCGGCATGCAGGCCCAGCCGCGCGGCCCGGCGCGCGTTCATGCCGGCCGGCCAGGCGCCGACGATGCGCGCGATGCTGGCGTCGGGCACCCAGTCCACGCGCGCGGCCACCTCGGGGCCGGCCACGCGCGCCAGCGCCGCCACCATCTCGCCCGCGGTGGTGGACAGCGCCGGCAGGTTGAGCGCGCTGCGCGGGCCCCAGTCGGCATCGCTGGCCTCCAGTGCGCGAATCAGTCCTTCGATGGTGCGCGCCGGCGAGGACAGGGCAACCTTGGTGTCGGGCGGCACCGGACAGGTGGCGCGTTCGCCGGCCAGCGGCTCGCGCACGATGCCCGACAGGAAGCTGGACGCCGCCGCATTGGGCCGGCCCGGCCGCACGCTCACCGTCATCAGGCGCACGTTGCGCCCACGCACGAAGCCTTTGCGCGTGCCGTCGGCCACCAGCAGTTCGCACATGAACTTCTGCGTGCCGTAGCTGTTCTGCGGCGTGGGCAGCGTGTCGTCCTCGATGATGGGCGGCATCGGCTGCTCGGGCGTGTGGCCGAACACCGCCAGCGAGGACGAGAACACGAACACCGGCCGTGTGCCCAATGCCCGGCAGGCCAGCAGCAGCGCGCGCGTGGCGTCCAGGTTGACGCGCAGGCCGAGGTCGAAGTCGGCCTCGCACTCGCCGCTGACGGCCGCCGCCAGGTGCACCACGGCATCGGCATCGGGCGGCACGGCGCGCGTGTGACCGCCGGGCTCGGGCACCAGCAGCTCATCCAGATCGCCTGTCACCACGCGCACCCGTGGATCCTGCGCCAGTGCCGCCGGTGGCGCGATGCGATCGACCAGGGTGAGCCGGGTGAGGGGGCGGGGGACGTCGCCCGCCAGGGCCAGCGTGGCGCGCGCCAGCAGCGCGCGGGCCAGTCGAACCCCCAGAAAACCGGCGCCGCCGGTGATCACGATATGCATGTGCGTCTCCTCGGTGCAGGGCGCGGATGCGCCACCAATGCGAGCAATTGCCGATGATAGGCGCTCATGACATGCCGCGATGGCGGGGTTTTGGGGTCAGAATTCCAGCTGCGATTCGAGCATCATTTTTTTGCCGTCGCGGAAAGGATCTGTACATGACTGATCGAACCGTCGGGGTGATCGGCCTGGGCGCCATGGGCCTGGGCATCGCCCGTACCTTGCGCCAGCGCGGCTACCGGGTGCACGCCTGCGATGCGCGCGACGGCGTGGCGACGGCTTTTGCCGCCGAAGGCGGCGTGGCCTGTGCCTCACCGGCCGAGGTGGCGGCCCAGGCGCGCGTGGTGGTGTCGGTGGTGGTCAATGCCGCGCAGACCGAGCAGGTGCTGTTCGGCCCCCATGGGGCCGCCGCCGCGATGTCGCCGGGCAGTGTGTTCGTGATGTGCTCCACCGTCGACCCGAACTGGTCCATCGCGCTGGAGGCGCGGCTGGCGCGGCAGGGCATCCTGTACGTGGATGGCCCGATTTCCGGCGGCGCGGCGCGCGCGGCCAGCGGCGAGATGACCATGATGACCGCCGCCACGCCGGCCGCCTATGCCGCCGCCGGCGAGGTGCTGGAGGCCATGGCCGGCAAGGTGTATCGCCTGGGCGAGCGCGCCGGGGCGGGCAGCCAGGTGAAGATCATCAACCAGCTGCTGGCCGGCGTGCACATCGCCGCCGCCGCCGAGGCCATGGCCCTGGGCCTGCGCGTGGGCGTCGATCCGGCGGCGCTGTACGAGGTCATCACCCACAGCGCCGGCAACAGCTGGATGTTCGAGAACCGCATGGCCCATGTACTGGCGGGCGACTACACGCCGCTGTCGGCGGTCGATATCTTCGTCAAGGACCTGGGCCTGGTGCTGGACACCGCGCGCGCCAGCAAATTTCCGCTGCCGCTGGCGGCCACGGCACACCAGATGTTCATGCAGGCGTCCAGTGCCGGCCACGCGCAGGAGGACGACAGCGCGGTGATCAAGATTTTCCCGGGCATCCGCCTGCCGGCGCCGGCCGGCAAGGAGGGCGCATGAGCCGCGCCATCCTGCTGGGCTGCATCGCCGACGACTTCACCGGCGCCACCGACCTGGCCAACAACCTGGTGCGCGCCGGCATGCGCGTGGTGCAGACCATCGGCGTGCCTGACGCCGCGCTGGCGGCCGACGCCGATGCCGTGGTGGTGGCCCTGAAGTCACGCACCATCCCGGCGAGCGAGGCGGTGGCGCAGTCGCTGGCGGCGCTTGACTGGCTGCGCGCGCAGGGCGCACGGCAGATCTACTTCAAGTACTGCTCCACCTTCGACAGCACGCCGGCCGGCAACATCGGGCCGGTGACCGAAGCCCTGATGCAGGCGCTGGGCTGCGACTTCACCATCGCCACGCCGGCTTTCCCGGACAACGGTCGCACCGTGTTCAAGGGCTACCTGTTCGTCGGGGATGTGCTGCTGAACGAAAGTGGCATGCGCCAGCACCCGCTGACGCCGATGACCGATGCCAACCTGGTGCGCGTGCTGCAGGCGCAGACGCGCCGCCGCGTCGGCCTGATCGACCACCGCAGCGTCGCCGCGGGTGCCGATGACGTGCGCGCACGCATGGCGGCGCTGCGCGCCGAGGGCGTGGGCATCGCCATCGTCGATGCCGTCTCCAACGAGGACCTGTGGCGCCTGGGCCCGGCGCTGGCCGACCTGCCGCTGGTCACGGCCGGCTCGGGCGTGGCCATTGCGCTGCCGGCCAACTTTGGCCTGGCGCCGACCAGCCAGGCGGCCGCGCTGCCGGCCGCGTCGGGCTGGCCGGCGGTGGTGTCCGGCAGTTGTTCGCAGGCCACCAACGCCCAGGTGGCGCACTTCATCGCCCGTGGCCACGCGGCGCTGGCGCTGGATCCGCTGCGCATCGCCGCGGGCGAGGACGTGGTGGGCCAGGCGCTCGACTGGGCGCAGGGCCGGCTGGCCGACGGCGCGCCGGTGCTGGTCTATTCGACGGCCGAACCCGCCGCTGTCCAGACCATCCAGGACCGGCTGGGCGTGGCGCAGGCCGGGGCGCTGGTGGAGCAGACGCTGGCGGCGATCGCCCGCGGCCTGGTGGAGCGGGGCGTGCGCCGGCTGGTGGTGGCCGGCGGCGAAACCTCGGGCGCCTGCGTGCAGGCGCTGGACATCGCGCAGCTGCGCATCGGCGTCCAGATCGACCCCGGCGTGCCCTGGTGCCACGCCCTGTCCCCGGTGGCGCCGCAGGGCCTGCACCTCACGCTCAAGTCGGGCAACTTCGGGGGCGAGGATTTCTTCAGTCGCGCGTTCCAGCTGCTGCGGACATGAGCCAGGTGTTCATGGACGAAACCGAGGCGCGCCACGAGATCGTGCGCGTCGGCCGCTCGCTGTTCGAGCGCGGCTACGTGCACGCCACCGCAGGCAACATCAGTGTGCGGCTGGCCGACGGCTACCTGATCACCCCGACCGATGCCTGCCTCGGAACGCTGCGGGCCGATCGCCTGGCGCGGCTCGACGCGCAGGGCCGGCAGACCGGCGGCGAGCGCGCCAGCAAGACCATCGAGCTGCACCGGCGCATCTACGAGGCCAGCGCCGGCACCGGCGCGCCGGCGGGCTGCGTCATCCACACGCACAGCACGCACCTGGTGGCCTGCTCGCTGCGCGCCGAGCCGGGCCAGGCGCCGCTGCTGCCGCCCATCACGCCGTACTTCGTGATGAAGGTGGGACGGGTGCCGCACATCGCCTACCAGCGCCCCGGCGCGCCCGAGGCGGCCGAGGCGGTGGCAACGGCGATCGCCGACCATGCGCGCGCCGGCCACCCGATCCGCGCCGTGATGCTGGCGCGGCTGGGGCCCAACGTGTGGCACGACACGCCCGCCGCCGCCATGGCCACGCTGGAAGAGCTCGAGGAGACCGCCCGGCTGTGGCTGCTGGCACCGTGCGCGCCACTGACCGAAGCGCAGATCGACGATCTGCGTCGCACTTTCAACGCCAACTGGTAAGGACCCACCCATGCCCCGCTTTGCCGCCAACCTGTCCATGCTCTACAGCGAACTGGACTTCACTGACCGCTTTGCCGCTGCCGCGCGCGACGGCTTCCAGGCGGTGGAATACCTGTTTCCCTACGCCTGGCCGGCGCCGCAGCTGGCCGGGCTGCTGCGCCAGCACGGGCTGCGGCAGGTGCTGTTCAACGCACCGCCGGGCGACTGGGACGCCGGTGAGCGCGGGCTGGCCTGCATCCCGGGCCGCGAGGGCGAGTTTCGTGAGGGCTTGGAGCGCGCCATCGCCTATGCCAAGGCGCTGGAGTGCTCGCGCATCCATGTCATGGCAGGGCTGATGCCGGCGGCTGCCGATGCGGACACGCTGCGCGCCACCTACGTCGCCAACCTGCGCGGTGCCGCCGATCTGGCGGCGCCGCACGGCATCGATATCCTGATCGAGCCGATCAACCCGCGCGACATGCCGGGCTTTTTTCTCAACCGCCAGGACCAGGCGCATGCGCTGCTGGACGAGATCGACCGGCCGAACGTGAAGGTGCAGATGGACCTGTACCACTGCCAGATCGTCGAGGGCGACCTGGCCATGAAGATCCGCCGCTACCTGCCCACCGGCCGCGTCGGCCACATCCAGATCGCCGGCGTGCCCGAGCGCCACGAGCCCGACGTGGGCGAAATCCACCACCCCTACCTGTTCGAGCTGCTGGACCGCCTGGGCTATGAGGGCTGGATCGGCTGCGAATACCGGCCGGCGCGCGGCGCGGTGCCCGGGGGCACCCGCGACGGCCTGGGCTGGCTGCGGCCGTATCTGGGGTAAAAAACGCCTTCAGCGCAAGACTGGCGCGCGCCGGCAGCTATCGTTTTTACATGCCCGAATAGTTCGGGCCGCCGCCACCCTCGGGCGTGACCCAGACGATGTTCTGCGTCGGGTCCTTGATGTCGCAGGTCTTGCAATGCACGCAGTTCTGCGCGTTGATCTGCAGGCGCTGGGCGTTGCCGCCGCTGGCCTCGTCGGGCACGAACTCGTACACCCCGGCCGGGCAGTAGCGGCCCTCGGGGCCGGCGAACCGGGCCAGGTTGACATTGACCGGCACGCTCGGGTCCTTGAGCGTCAGGTGCGCGGGCTGGTTTTCCTCGTGGTTGGTGTTGCTGATGAACACGCTGGACAGGCGGTCGAAGGTCAGCTGGCCATCGGGCTTGGGGTAGTCGATGGGCGGGCACTCGGCGGCGGCCCGCAGCTGCACGTGGTCCGGCTCGGGGCGGTGCAGCGTCCACGGCGCGTGGCCGCGCAGCACGTACTGCTCGAAGCCGTTCATCAGCGTGCCCACCGTCAGGCCCTTCTTGAACCAGTTCTTGAAGTTGCGGTCCTTGCTCAGCTCGGCCGCCAGCCAGCTGTTGTCGAAGGCCTCGGGGTAGGCCGTCAGCTCGTCGTGCTGGCGACCGGCCAGCACGGCATCCGCGGCGGCCTGGCCGGCCAGCGAGCCGGTCTTGATGGCGGCGTGGCTGCCCTTGATGCGACTGACGTTCAGGTAGCCGGCGTCGCAGCCCACCAGCGCGCCGCCGGGGAAGATGGTCTTGGGCAGGGCCAGCACGCCGCCGGCCGTGATGGCGCGCGCGCCGTAGGACAGGCGCTTGGCGTTGACCTTGCCGCTGCCGTCGGTGAAGTACCACTTGACGCGCGGGTGCGTCTTCCAGCGCTGGAACTCCTCGAACGGGCTCAGGTGCGGGTTGCGGTAGTTCAGGCCCACCACGTAGCCGCAATAGACCTTGTTGTCCTCGGCGTGGTAGAGGAAGGCGCCGCCGTAGGTCTGCTCGTCCATCGGCCAGCCGGCGGTGTGCATGACGAAGCCGGGCGTGTGGCGGCTGGGATCGATCTCCCACAGCTCCTTGATGCCGATGGCGTAGCTCTGCGGATCGCTCTGCGCGTCCAGCTCGTAGCGCGCGATCAGCTGCTTGCCCAGGTGGCCGCGCGAGCCTTCGGCAAAGAGCGTGTACTTGGCCAGCAGCTCCATGCCGAGCTGGAAGTTCTCGGTCGGCTCGCCATCCTTGCCGATCCCCATGTTGCCGGTGGCCACGCCCCTGACGCTGCCGTCCTCGTTGTACAGCACCTCGGCGGCGGCGAAGCCGGGGAAGATCTCCACGCCCAGGCCCTCGGCCTGCTCGGCCAGCCAGCGCACCACGTTGCCCAGGCTGACGATGTAGTTGCCGTGGTTGTGGGCGAACGGCGGCAGGAAGGCGCCCGGCACACGCGCGCCGCCCGATTCGCTCAGGAACACGTAGGCGTCGTCGGTCACCGGCTGATTCAGGGGCGCGCCCTTTTCCTTCCAGTCGGGGATCAGCTCGGTCAGCGCCTTCGGGTCCATCACCGCCCCGGACAGGATGTGCGCGCCCGGCTCCGAGCCTTTTTCCAGCACCACCACCGACACGTCCTGGCCCTTTTCGGCGGCGCGCTGCTTGATGCGGATGGCGGCCGACAGGCCGGCCGGCCCGGCGCCGACGATGACCACGTCGTATTCCATGGCTTCGCGCGGGCCGTACTGCTGGATGATCTGCTCGGGGGTCATGGGGACTTCCTCGTGGGGTTTGAAATAATGGGCGGCATGGTCGGCGCGCGCCCCACACCGGGCCTGTCGGCTGTGTGACCGATTTTATGCAGCGCCGCGCGCCCCATCGGCGACGGCCTGTCCCCGGCGTTGCTTGCCCATCCTGATTCGGAGTCTTCCCATGAGCTACAGCATTGATTTGTCCGGCCGCGTGGCCCTGGTCACCGGCGCCTCGGGCGGCCTGGGCGCGCAGTTCGCGCGCACGCTGGCGGCGGCCGGCGCCGGCGTGGTGCTGGCCAGCCGGCGGGTGGACAAGCTCAAGGACCTGCGCGCGCGCATCGAGGGCGACGGCGGCGACGCCCACGTGGTCGAGTGCGACGTCACCGACCTGGCCTCCATCAAGGCCGCCGTGGCCCACGCCGAGACCGAGATGGGCTCGATCGACATCCTGGTCAACAACTCCGGCGTGTCGACCACCCAGCGCATCCAGGACGTGACGGAGCAGGACTACGACTTCGTCCTCGGCACCAACGTGCGCGGCGCCTTCTTCATGGCGCAGGAGGTCGGCAAGCGCATGCTGGCGCGCGCCCGCGGCGCGGCGCCGGGCAGCTTCACCGGCGGGCGCATCATCAACATCGCCAGCATGGCCGGCCTGCGCGTGCTGCCGCAGATCGGCGTGTACTGCATGAGCAAGGCCGCCGTGATCCACATGACCCGCGCCATGGCGCTGGAGTGGGGGCGCTATGGCATCAACGTCAACGCCATCTGCCCGGGCTATATCGACACCGAGATCAACCACCACCACTGGCAGACCGACAGCGGCCAGAAGCTCATCGCCATGCTGCCGCGCAAGCGCGTGGGCGAGCCGGCCGACCTGGACGCGGTGCTGATGATGCTGGCCTCCGACCAGAGCCATTTCGTCAACGGCGCGGTCATCGCGGCCGACGACGGGTTTGCGCTCTGATGGGCATTTTGCGCAGGCGTGGCAAGCGCCAGAAGCTCCTTTTTTGATAGTTCATCAAAGGCTTTCCGGCATCCTTGCCGGCTTGGCCGCGGGCGCGCTGTGGGGCCTGGTGTTCGTGGCGCCGCGCATGGTCGGCGGGTTCGCGGGCATCGACCTGACGGCCGGGCGCTTCGTCGTCTACGGCGCGGTGTCGCTGCTGCTGCTGGCGCTGTCCTGGCGGCGCGCCCGGTGGCCCACGCTGGCGCAGGCGTGGGGCGCGCTGTGGCTGTCGGTGCTGGGCTTCACCGGCTATTACGCGCTGCTGGTGCTGGCCATCCGCGACGCGGGCAGCGCCATGCCGGCGCTGATCGTCGGCACCATCCCGGTCTGGCTGATGCTGCTGGGCAAGCCCAGCGGCCTGCGCTGGCGCGCCCTGCTGCCGGGGCTGGCGCTGACCGCCGCCGGCCTGGTTTTGATGTCCAGTTCGGTTCAGGCGCCCGCCAGTCCTGCGCCAGCAGCTTCTGAAACAATAGCAAACAGCGGCACGTACTGGCGTGGCATCGGGCTGGCGCTGGCGGCCATGGCGTGCTGGACGGCGTTTGCCCTGCTCAACGCCCGCTGGCTGCGCCGCCACCCGCGGGTCAGCGCCGCCGACTGGGCCAGCTGGCTGGGCGTGGCCACCGGCCTGGGCGGTCTGGCACTGGCGCTGGGCCAGGGCACGCCGCTGCCGCGGCTGATGGCGCAGCCGGGCTGGCCGCTGTTCGCGCTCGTCGTGCTGGCCATCGGCCTGGGGTCGAGCTGGCTGGCCACCGTGCTGTGGAACCTGGCCAGCCAGCGCCTGCCGCCCAGCCTGTGCGGCCAGCTCATCGTCAGCGAGACGCTGTTCGCGCTGCTGTATTCTTTTCTGTGGGATGGCCGCTGGCCCGGCGCGCTGGCGCTGGCCGCCGCGGCCCTGTTCACCGCCGGCATCCTGGCATCCATCAAGGCGCACCGATGAAAATCGACATTCCCGAGCACAAGCAGCTGGTGTTTGAAATGACCATCCCCATCCGCTGGGGCGACATGGACGCCATGGGCCACATCAACAACGCGGTCTACTTCCGCTACATGGAAACGGCGCGCATCGACTGGTTTCGCAGCATCGGCTGCCAGCCTGATCCGCGCGGCGAGGGCATCGTCATCGTCAACGCCTTCTGCAACTTCATCCGTCAGTTCGAGTACCCCGGCGACATCCTGATCAGGACCTTCGTCAGCGACCTGGGGCGCAGCGCGTTCGACACCTGGGCCACCATGGAGCGCAGCGACCAGCCCGGCGTGGTTTGCGCCACCGGCGGGGCCACCGTGGTGTGGGTCAACTTTCCGGCGCAGAAGTCCGCCCCGCTGCCCGACTGGCTGCGCCAGCGGCTCAGCGGCGCTCAGTCATAGGCCAGCTTGAAGATCAGGTCGAGCGCCGAATTCTCGACGCCGGCCTGGCCGCGCAGCGACCAGCGGCGCGACAGCTCGTAGAAGATCATCAGTGTGCCGCCTGTGCCGGCGATGCTGTGCTCGTAGGCGGCGTACAGGCGCTCGGACAGGCGCTTGCCCAGGGTCACGCTGGCCTGGCTCACCTCGCCCTCGGCGCCGCCGGAAAAACTCAGCTCGTCCAGCCCGAAGCGCGCCGCCAGCCCGCGCCCCTCGCGCCCGCCCAGCAGGGCCAGCGCGGCCGATTGCAGCATGGCGGCCTCGGCGCCGCTGTCGGGCGCCGGGCGGCCCAGCAGCAGCCAGGCCAGGGTCTGGTTGTCGGGCAGTGACGGCGCCGAATACAGGCGCACGCGCGGCAGCAGCGCCGTGCCCGCCACCTGCACGCCCGCGCGCTGGTCGTTGCCGAGCTTCGGGCGCAGCGCCACGATGTCCAGCACCGGGTTGTCGGCCGCGCCCTGAAAGACCAGCTGCCCGCGTTCGATCACCAGCTGCTGGCTGTAGGCGTGGAAGCTGCCGCCCACGGTGCGCAGCGTGCCGCTGACCCGCGGCATGGCGGTGGCGGGACCGTCGGCGGTCAGCGTCAGCACGCCGGCCAGCCGTGTGTCGATGCCCATGCCGCGCAGCCGGAAGTCCTGGCCCAGGTCGATCTCGACCTGCACGCGCGCGGTCAGCGGCGGGCCTGGGCGCTCGGCCTGGGCCTCGGCGCGGGCGGCGTCCTGCTGGCCGGCCGCGCTGGTGGGGCGGGCCACGCCGGCGGCGGCCTGGCGGCCGTGCATGATCTTGCCGTCCGGCCCGCGCACGATGACGTCGTCGCCCAGCGCCGGACGGCTGTCGTCGGGCAGGACGATCAGCGCCTGGTCCACGCTCAGACGCCCGTCGGCGCTCAGGGCGCGGCCATCCAGCGCGGCGTGCAGCGTGCCCGAGACGCTCAGCCGCCGGTCATCGCGCACGCTCACGCGCAGGCGCTGCAGGGTGGCGTTCAGCCGTGCCTGGGCGCGGCCGTCGCGCCAGGCGGCCTCGCCGGTGGCGTTCAGGCGCCCGCCGCTGCCCGCGCCGCCCGCGCCGGCCAGGGAGAACTCGTCGATCAGCAGCCGCGTGCCGTCCAGCCGCGCGCGCAGCCGGCCATCCTGAAACTGCAGGCCATCGACCACCGAGCGCAGCGCCATGCCGTCGGCCCCCAGCGTGCCGGTGACGGCCGGCTCGGCCCGCGTGCCGGCGATCCGTAGCTCGGCCGCCAGCGCGCCGCCCAGGCGCCAGCCCGGTGGCGCCAGCACCGACCAGGCGGCGATGTGCGGCAGCCGCGCGCGCACGCTGCCGGTCAGCGCGGCGTCCTGGGGCCAGGACCAGCGCGTGCGGCCGTCGGCGTCGGTGGTGGCGGCCAGCGTGCTGTGCAGCTCGCCGTCGGCGCGGCCGGCGCGCTCGCTGTCCCAGCGCAGCTCGGCCTGCAGCGCCGGCCCGTCGCCGCGCAGGCGCAGGCGTGCTTCGCGCAGGCCGGCGGCAACGCGCGACTGCACGCCGGTTTCGGCGTCGGTGGCCAGCACGGTGACGTCGCCGCGCACGCGCGCCAGCTCGGCCTGCAGGCGCAACTGGCGGCCCAGCGTGGCGCTCCAGCCGCCGTCGAACACGATGTCGCCGCTCAGTCCGGCGTCTCGCAGAGGGGTGCCGGCCAGGCGCTCAACCCATTGCAATGGCAGGCCGGACAGGCGGCCGCTGCTGCTCAGCTCGCCGTCCTGCCAACGCAGCGGGCCCCAGGTCAGCAGCGCCTGCGCCGTCGGCGCGGGGGAGCTGACGCTGAGTTCGCCGGCGCCGGCCTCGAAGCTGCCGCCGCGCGCCGGCGACCAGCTGAGCGGCAGCGCGCCGCGGCCGGCCAGTTGCCAGGTGCCCGCGCCCAGCGCCGGATCGCGCAGGCTGGCCTGCCATGGCTCCAGGCGCAGGCGCCAGCCGGAGGCGGCCAGCGGCGCCTCGGGCGTGCTGCGTCCGCCGCTGGCGCTGAGCGACAGCTGAACGCGCCGCTCGCCGTGGGAGATCTCGCCGCGCGCGCTCAGTCGCGCCTGGGCCAGCCGTCCATCGACCGTCAGCAGCACGTCGCGCAGTTGCAGCGGCGGGCTGCCGGCGCCGCGCCCGGCCAGCGTGGGCACGCTCAGACGGGCCTCGATCGCGGGGTCGCGCCAGCCGCCGCGCCAACGCGCCTGCAGGCTGGCGCGGCCCTGGGCCTGGATGTCGCCCAGCCAGCGTTGGCTGCCCGGTAGCTGGCGCGCCCAGCTCAGGGCGCGTGCGGCATCGTTCAAGTCGGCGCTCAGGCTGCCGCCGCCCCGGTTGGCGTGCAGCTCGCCCTGCGTGCGGGCGCGCAGGCCAGGGGCGGTCAGGCGCAGATCGGCCTGGCCGGCGGGGCGGTCGGCGCCCTGCAGGTGCAGCCGGGCGGTGCCGGCCAGCTCGGCATCGTCGGTGCGCAGGCGCAGCTCGTCCAGGCGCAACAGGCCGGCGTCCCAGCGCCCCTGGGCGCTGGCGCTGTGCAGGTGCAGTGCACGCAGCTCGCGGGCCCGCGCCTGGGCGGCCGATTCGCCGGCGCGCGGCGGTGGGGCGGCGCGGGTGAGGCGTGCCCGCAGCGCCACGTCGAAGTCGGTGGCGTTGCCGGCGCCGGCGAGGCGCGCCGTGCCGTCGACCGGCAAGGCTGCCAGTTGCTCGTGCAGCTGGGCAGGGTCGATGCCGTCGAGGCGGGCGTCCAGTTGCCAGGGCGGCGCGCCAGCGGCGGCCGCGCGGTGCCACTGGCCGGTGACTTGCAGCGTGCCGCCGCCGGTGCGCGCCTTGAGCGTGCGCACGGTGGCGGTGTCGTCCTGCCACAGGGCGTCGGCCTGCAATTCGTCCACCGGCAGCCGGCCCTGGTCCCACGGGCCAGGGGCGCGGTTGCTCAGCTCGGCCACCACGGCCCAGCCGCTGCCGGGCAGGGGCATGAGGTCGAGCGCGCCGCTCAGCAGCGTGCGCGGCGCCTCGGACCACAGGGCAGCCAGGTCGAGCGCGTGCACGCGGGCGTGCGCCTCGGCCAGCGGCTGCGCGGCCCAGGGGCTGAGGCGGGCGCTGGCACGGGCCTGTGGCCGCTCGCCAGCCGGGGGCTCGGCCGGCAGGGCGGGCGGCGACGCGCGCGCGGCAAAGCCGGCCAGCTGCGGCAGGGTCGGCAGTTCGGGCGCGGCGTCGGCGGTGGTGGCCTGCAGCTCGGCCTGCGCCTGCAGCTCGGTCAGGGGGCCGCGCAGCGTGGCCTGCACGCTCAGCGGCAGCGGCGCCGCGGCGCCGGGCACGGGGGCTGTGAGCGCGCCGGCCAGCGCCATGTCCAGCCGCAGCGGTGCATGGGCGGTGAGGGCGGCGAGCAGGCGGTAGCGGCCCTGGTCGAATTGGATGTGGTCCAGCGCCAGCTGGTGCTGGCCACCGTCGTAGGCGTAGTGACCGGCGACACCCGCCAGGCGCACGGTGGGTGGGCCCGCCCAGTGCAGCTCGTCCACGCGCAGGGCGGCCACGCGCACCTGCAGCGGCAGGGTCAGCGCCTCGGGCGGGCCAGCCGGCGGGGTGCTGGCGGGGCGCTGGTCGTCGATCAGGAGCCGACGCGCCGACAACTGCTCGATGCGCAGGGTGCGCGACAGCAGGGCGGCGGGGCGCCAGCGCAGCTCGGCCTCGTCGGCCTCTACCCGCAGGCCGTCCTGCGACCAGACCAGGCGCCGCACCGTGCCGCCGCCGCGCAGGGTGCCGGTCACGCCTTCGGCCTGCAGCGGCTGGCGCGCCCCGACCCAGGCCAGCGCGCTGGCCAGCGAGCCTTCGCTGCCGGCCCACAGCCAGGCGCCGCCTCCGGCCAGCGCGGCGGCCGCCAGCAGCCCGGCCAGCAGGCGCCGCGGCCAGCGCGCCAGGCTTGCGGCAGGCGCGGGTGAATCTGAATCAAATTGGCTGCTGGCGCCCGTCGGGTGAGCGCCAACAGCTACTGATTCAGGAGCATCCAGTGGGGTTGGTGCGGCCATCAGAAGACGAAGCCCACGGTCATGTGCAGGCGGATTTCCTTGGACTTCAGGCCGTAGGCGATGTCCAGCTGCATGGGCCCCACCGGGGTGATCAGGCGCAGGCCGGTGCCCACGCCCCAGTGCGGGCGCAGCGCGGTGGCCTGGTTGGCGACGCTGCCGACGTCGATGAACAGGGTGTGCTCCAGCAGGCCGGGCCAGCGCTGCCGCAGGATGGGGCGCTGCCATTCGACGCTGCCCAGCGCCATGTAGCGGCCCGGCCCGACCAGCCCGCTGCCCACCGGCACGCCGATGCGCCGCCAGCCGTAGCCGCGCACCGTGGTGTCGCCGCCGGTGCGAAACAGGTGGCTGCCCGGCAGGCGCGCGCGCCGGTCGGCGAAGACGGCGCCGCCTTCGACGCGCAGCGCCAGCCGGCTGTCGCCGCCGGCCAGGGGCACGATGCCCAGCCAGTGGCCGGTCAGGCGCGCGAAGGGGCGACGCGCGCCGGCGGTGGTGAGGCCGGCGCTGGCGTCCACGCCCAGGCCCCAGCCGCGCGTGGGCAGCGGCTGGCGGTCGAAGTAGCGGCCGGTCCAGGCGTAGCCGACGCTGACGGCGGCGCCGTCACCCAGCAGCGCGTCGGGCACGGCGCGCGTGGCCGAGCCGGTGACGGTGGCGTGCTCGACCTGCAGGTAGAGGTTGCGGTCGAACCGCGCTTCGGTCTGGGTGTGGCCGATGCGCAGCGTGCGCGAGAGGGTGTCGAGCACGCCGTCGTCCTGCCGCTGGTAGCGCGCCAGGCCGCCCCAGCGCCAGCCGTCGGCGTCGGGCAGCGAGGTGAGCTGCCACTCGGCCAGCGGCGCCTTGCGGTCCAGGTGCAGCCGGGTGTTGGCGCGCCAGGTGGTGCCGGCAAACAGGTTGTCGCGGTGCTCCAGCGACAGGCGCGGGCCGCCGTCGGTGCTGTAGCCCACGCCCAGTTGCAGCTTGTGGCGCCTGGCTTCGGTGACGGTGTAGCTGACCGGCACGGCGGCCGGATCGCCCTCGGGGTCGATGCTGATGTAGGCCGAGTCGTAGTAGCCGCTGCCGGTCAGGCGCTGCTGGGCGTCGATCAGCTGCTTCTGGTCATAGAGGTCGCCCGGGCGCAGCCAGGACAGGCGCTCGGCCAGCTCGGGCGGGTAGCGCTCGCTGCCCTGCACGCGGGCCGGGCCGAGGCGGAACAGCTGGCCCGAGTCCAGCCGCAGGTGCAGCCGCGCCCGGGCCTCGGCGGCGCTGACGTCGGCCAGGCTGTAGCTGATGCGCCCGCGCGGGTAGCGACGCGCCACCAGGGCGCGCAGCGCGTCGGTCTTGGCGTCGACCCAGCGTGCCTGGGTGAAGCGGCGCCCCTCGGGCAGGCCCCAGTCGGCCATGATGGCCTCGCGCTGCGCGGCGTCGGCCGGGTCGGCGCCGGGGGCGATGTCGCCCTCGAAGCCGATGGCCACGCTGGCCACCGTGGTCGGCGGGCCGGGCTCAATGGCGATCACCAGCAGCGGGCGGCCGTTGCCTGGGCGGCGATGCACGCGCACCTGGGGGTTGAAGTGCCCTTCGGTGGCCAGCAGGTTGCGCACGTCGCGCTCGGCCAGCACCATCAGCCGGGCGAACTCGGCGTCGTCCAGGTCGGCGATGCGGCGGTAGCGCTGCAAGTCGTTGTGGCGCTCCACCAGCGCGCGCAGCTCGTCGTCGGTGCATTCGACGCGGATGTCGAAGGCGCTGGCGGCGGCGGGCTGGCCAACGGCCTCGCCGGCACCGGCTTGCGCCGTGGCCGGCTGCCCGGTGCCGGCGTCCGGCAGCAGGGCGCAGCCGGGCAGCGCCAGCAGCAGCGCCCACCACAGGGCCAGCGGCCAGCCGCGCCGAAGAAAGTTGACCACGCCAAGCATCACCGCGCCGAGTTTAGTGGCCGCGCCACTGCCGCCGGCCCCGCGTGGCGTGCCCGCGGGTGGGGTCTTGCGACGGCAATCGGGTGGTCAGGCACGGGCGCGGGCGACAATGCCGCGATGGCCACTTCATCCGTCCAGTTGCCCGGTTTCAGCAGCCCGGCCGTGGGCTTCGAGCAGCCGTTCGAGATGCTCGAAGCCTGCCACCAGCGCGTGCAGCGCAGCCTGGGGCTGCTCGCGCGCATCGTCGGGCATGTCGAGCGCCAGGGGCATGACGCGTCCTCGCGCGGCGCCTGCGGTGACGTGCTGCGCTACTTCGACCTCGCCGGCCCGCACCACCACGAGGACGAGGAGCGCCACCTGTTCCCGCGGCTGCGCGATCACCCCGATGCGCGCGTGCGCGAGGCGGTGGCCACGCTGGCGCAGGATCACGCGCGCCTGCACGCGCTGTGGCAGCGCCTGCGCGCCGTGCTGCTGCGCTGGCGCGACGCCGACGCGCCGCCGCCCGTGGGCGAGGACGAGCGAGCGCTGGTGCGGCAGTTCAGCGACGGCTACACGCGCCACATCGCGCTGGAGGAGGCGCTGGCCTACCCGGCGGCGCGCCCCTTGTTCAGCCCCGACGATCTGCGGCGAATCGGTGGCGAAATGGCCGCCAGGCGGCGCGGATAGCTCGCAAGCTGCTCTTTTTTGTATGGCAATCTGGTGTGGTGGCGCAGGGATTCCGAGGGCAAGCGGGCGGCCGCGCCAGTCAGGTATTGCTCCAGTTCGCGATTCATAGAATCGGGCCATGCACACGAATTGCATCACCAGGGGCCGCGCCGCGGAGGCAACGACACACGGCAGCCTGACAACGTTCACATGGCGTGGCCTGTGTCTGGCGTTGAGCCTGGTGCTGCTGTCAGGCTGCTCATCGCTGCGCCCCTGGATCAACACGCCGATGGCGCCGGGGCAAATGCACGAGCCGCACGTCAATCGCGCGCGCGATCCCAGCTTGGTGATGGCAGTCACCATCTCGGGTGGTGGGGCGCGCGCGGCGGCCTTTGGCTACGGCGTGCTGCGGACACTGGACAGCGTGCATTTCGACTGGAACGGCAAGCACCTGACGCTGCTGGATTCGACCGACCTGATCAGTGGCGTGTCGGGCGGCTCCATCGTGTCGGCGTACTACGCGGCGTTCGGGCGCGAGGGCCTGCAGAACTTCGAGTCGGAATTCCTGAGGAAGAACTTCCAGCAGAATCTGTTTTCCCTGCTGACCAACCCGGGTATCCTGCACGACCTGAGCTCGCCCTGGTTTGGCCGCTCCAACCTGCTGCAGCGCCAGTTGGACGGCCTGTACCGCGGCATGACCTATGCCGACGTGGAGGCTCGTCCGCGCCACCCGCAGCTGATCGTCACTGCGACCGATCTGACGCGAGGCACCGGCTTCGAATTCACCTGGGATCAGTTCGCGCTGCTGTGCTCGGACCTGGGGCAGGTCCCGCTGTCGTTTGCCGTGGCGGCATCGTCGGCCGTGCCGATCGTGCTGAGTCCCCTGACGGTCAAGAACTTCGCCGACCAGTGCCCGCCCGAGGCCAGGCAACGGATGGGGCGCGCCGCTGGCGGTGCAGCGCGCGAAGCGGGCGACTACCGCCAGCGCCTGTACCGCGCACAGATCAACGAGTACCTGGACGCCAGCAAGCGCCCCTACATTCACTTGGTCGACGGCGGCCTGGCCGACAAACCTGGGCGTTCAGCGCCTGCTGGATCGGGCACTGATGGACCGCGGGGTGCGCGACGCATTCCGCGAGATGGCGGTGACCACGGGCAGCGTGCGCAAGGTGGTGCTGGTGGTGGTCAACGCCGAGCGCGACCCGACGCGCAACCTGGACCTGAGTGACAAGGTGCCGGGGATGCTGGATGTCGCCGACGCGCTGCTGTTTGGCACCGGCGCACGCGCCACCCACGAGACGCAGGAATACCTGCAGGACGTCGTGCGCGCCTTGCACCGGGAAGCGAAGAGCCGCGGCCAGTCCGGCGGGGCCGACGTGTTCGCGCCCGACGCCGAGATTCACCTGATCACCGTCAACCTGCGCGATGCGCCGATGGACCGACGCCCACGCCTGCTGCAGGTGGAGACCGCGTTCTCGATTCCCGATCAGGAGGTGAGCGATCTAATTGCCGCCGGCCGCGAAGTGCTGCTGGCCTCACCCGAGTTCGGGCGGCTGGTGCAGTCGCTGCGCGCGCGTGAATTGAGCTTGACTCTGACCGTTGAAGCCCATGCGTAAGCCTGTCTTCGACGGACCCTGAGGCACTTGCGCGCCACGGTTCGATTCATGCGGTTGCCACGGAAGAATCCCGCATCACGATCGTGCATGAGCCGGCATCAGAAATCCGGCACGTGCCATTCGTAGTCCATCGCCACGGTGTTGGCGGCACGCAGGCGTTCGCTGGCATCGCCATCAAGGGCCGACACGACGCGTCGGTTGAAGTCGACCATGATCGCCTTCGCGCGCTCGGCGAGGGCGGGCTCCACCGCCTGGTCTTCGTAGCGCATGACGTAGGCCTGCGCGGCCACGCTGATCACGAAGTACAACGCGGCGTTCTCTGGTTCGAGTTTCATCAGTTGCTGGGCGCCTCGGTAGAGAATCTTGAATTGATCGGTGCCCGAAGGCCCGCTGTCGAAGTTGTGCGCCAGTTCCTTGAAATTCATGGTTGCCCTTGCTCCGCTTGATTCGGTCAGTTGAAAGCCGGGGATATGCCAACCCCGCCGTGGGCCACGGACCAGGCCGCGGTGTCTTGCAGAAAATCCGTGAGTTCGTCCAGGCCACTGCGCGGCAGATCGCGGCGCTGGCCGGCTACCGCGAGGATATCTTGCCACGTGGCCAGCGCGTGCACCCGAACGCCCCGCGCGAGCAGCGCATCGCGCGCATTGAACGTGCCGTAGTCGAACACCACAAAGACGTCTTTCACGATCGCTCCCGCATCGGTCAGGGTCCGCAGAAAGCGGGCCTTGGATTGCCCGGCGGCCATGACGTCGTCCACCAGAAGCACCCGATCCCCGGGTTTGATGACCCCTTCGATCAGCGTGTGTCCGATGGCCTTCTTGCGCACGTATTGCAGCGGCAGCTCCAGTTCATGGGCCATCCAGGCCGCCAGGGCAATGCCGCTGGTCTCGGCGCCGGCAATGGAGGTGACGCCATCCAGCGCACCGGCCGACTGCAGGGTGCGCAATGCCAGCGCGACGACTGCCCGCCGGATCGTGGGGAAGGAAATCAGCCGCCGGCAGTCCATGTAGACCGGACTGGCCCAGCCCGAGGGCAGGCGAAACGGCTCGGCCGTTCGCGCCGAAACGCAACCGGCCTCCAGCAACCAGGCCGCAACGTCCCGGCTGGTGGGTTGATCTTCGAGGGGCATGGCTTTCTCCTGGTTCACGTGCGTTCGAGCAGTTGGCGCAGAACCCGGGCGCCGGCCCGACCCTTATAGGCAGTCTTCCACAGCCGGCTGACCAGGTTTTCATACATGTCGGTGGCCTCCCGCGAGGCGGTCACGGAGGCAATGCCGTTTTGCACGTTGGGCAGGTCGCCCAGGCGAAACGGGCTGACCACCAGCACACGATGCCGGTGCCCCACGTAGACTTGAAACGTGGACGCCGGCATGGCGTCGTCGACCAGGCCGATCTGCACGTTCAGGGGCTGGCTTTCCATCAGCTCGGCGACATGCAGCATTTCGTTGCGCGCGGCCCGGATGCGCTCGGCGCGCACCTTGGGAGGCAGATCGACACGGCCCACCAGGCCGGTCTGCACGAAGCGCTCGAGTTCGCGCAGACCGATCAGGCTGAGGATGTGCGGTTTGCGCCGTTCGAAGGCGGCCTTGCGCTCCTTCATGATCGCCAGCATGTGATCGACCTCGGCCAAGCGCGTTGCATTTTGCGCCGCGCGGGGCGAAGCCTCCAGCAGCATCAAGCGCAGATACTGGAGATAGGCGTCCGAAGTCAGCAGGATCGAGATCGGTTCGAAATGGGCCAGGATCCGATCGGTGTGCGTTTCGAGCTGCCGCATGCGCTCGAAGAACCCCAGTGCGCTCGCGTGGTATTCGACCTCGACGCCGAGCAGGGAGGCCAGCGAGGTGCCGAGCAGCCGGGCCAGCCGCTCCAGCGTCTCGATCTTGACGATGTTGCCCTTTTCCATGCGATACACCACCGCGCGCGACACCCCGAGCTGCTCGGCGACATCCTCGGCCTGCAGCGAGGCACCGATGCGGTAGGCCTTGAGCCGTTCGCCCAGTGCCTGGTAGTCGATCGGGGGGCCGGGGCGATGGCCAGGAGCACGAGGCGTCATTGCTTTTATTCAGGCGTCGAGTCGAGGAAGGAAAGATGGGTGAAGCCAGCGGGCGCGCGTTCGCCGTCGGATCACAGACGCGTCGGCCTGGGCGCCGCAAGACGTGCGCGCGGCCCGCAGCGGTTTTGGTGTGGCCAGGCAACGGGCGGCATTTTGCATGCGCGATGGGTCACTCGATGCGATCGATGGCGTCGCTCAGGACTTGTACACCGATCATGAAGTCGTCCAGATCCATCGCCTCGTGCGGGTTGTGTGAGCCGTGCTGGTTGCGGATGAACAGCATGCCGGTCGGGATACCGGCGTTGGCAAACAGGGAGGCGTCGTGCCCGGCCCCGCTGGGCAGCACCTCGTGCGCCACCTGGCGCCGGTCGCAGGCGCTGGAGAGCTGCTCGATGAGCTGCGAGTCCATGGTGGCCGGCTCGCTCAGGATGCGCCGATCGAACTGGAAGCGCACGCCACGTTCGCGGCTGATGGCGGCCACTTCGGCCTGCAGCAGCTGATAGAAGCCTTCCAGTGAATCCGTGCTCTTGCTGCGCGCTTCCAGGCTGAACGTGACGCGCCCCGGAATGCGCGAGATCGAGTGCTCGGCCGAGTCGGTCTGCATCACGCCGGCGGTTACCACCAGGTCGGTGCCGCGCTCGAGCAACTCGCGCCAGTGGGTGTCCAGCCGCATGATGAGGTCCGATACCGCGAATACCGCGTCGTGGCGCAGCCAGCGCGGGACCACGCCAGAATGCTGCGCGTCGCCCAGGCATTCGATGCGGTTGTGGCGCACGTTGCCACGGATGGCCGACACGACGGCCAGGGGCAGCTGCCGCGCGATCATCACCGGCCCCTGCTCGATGTGCAGTTCGAGGTATGCGCGGATGGCGCTTTTGTCGATCAGCACCTGCTGTGATCGAATGGCCTCAACATCCGCGCCCATGGCGCCCATGCACTCGGCCAGGGTCTCGCCGCTGCTGCGCTGTTTCAGCGCCAGATCGGCGTCGCTGAGTTTGCCGAACAGCGACCCAGAACCCACATAGGCCTTGCCGAACCAGGCACTTTCCTCACCGCGAAAGGCGATGGTGCGCAGTGGAGTCGTGGATCGATGCCCGGCGCGGCGACGTGCAATCAAGATCAGCAGGCCGGCCGCCACGCCGGCCAGGCCGTCGTAGTTGCCGCCTTGTGGTACCGAGTCGATGTGCGAGCCCGTCCATACCGCTGGCGCGCTGGCGTCGGCAGCCGGGTCGGAGAACAGCAGATTGGCGGCACGGTCGGCCTGCACCACCAGGCCTTCGGCGAGCGCAAGTTCACGCAGGTACTCCGCGGCCACGGATTCGCCGCGCCCGTAGCTTTCTCGGGTGATGCCGACACCATCGAAGGTGCGCTCCCGCACATCCGATAAGATCTGCTCTGCCAGGGTGCGGTACTCGAGCATGTTCATGGGCGCGATCCGATTCAGCCAGCGTGCGCAGGCGAGTCACCCGGACTGCTGGGCAAAACGCAGCCAGCGGTCGGACAGACGGCGGTCGAGCTTGATTTGCCCGATCAGATCGCGCACATCGGCAATGCCGGCGGCGTCGCAGTAGGCGTTCAGTTCGCCGATGATTTTCTGCATCACTCCTGGGTCACGGAACGACGCGGTACCCACCTGAACGGCCGATGCGCCCGCCAGCAGGAACTCGACCACATCGTCGCCACTGGCGATACCGCCGCAGCCGATGATCGGGATGCGCACGCTGCGGTAGCACTGATGCACCATGCGTACTGCGATGGGTTTGATGGCCGGGCCCGACAAGCCCCCCATCACGTTGCCCAGCTTGGGCTTGCGGGTGTGCACGTCGATTGCCATGCCCAGGACGGTGTTGCCCATCACCAGCGCGTCCGCGCCCGCTTCTTCGGCAGCCCGGGCGACGGCGGCGATCTGCGATGCGTTGGGGGTCAGCTTGGCCCAGATCGGATGGTCGGTGTTGCGGCGCATCGCGCTGACGGCCTGGTAGGTGGTTTCGGCGGTCATGGCGAAGGCCATGCCGTCCGCTTCGAGGTTGGGACACGAGATGTTGGCTTCGATGACCGCCACTTCAGGCAAGGACATTTCGGCGACTGCGGCCGCGAACTCGCTGGCGGTGTCGGCCGAAATGGAGACGATCACCGGTGTATCGAATCGCGTGTACGGCGGCAGCACCTGCTCACGGTAGTGCTTCAGCCCGGGGCTGGGGATGCCGATGGAATTGAGCATGCCGCCCCAGGTTTCGGCCACGCGAGGTGTCGGGTTTCCGGCTCGGGCTTTGGGGGAGACGCTCTTGATCACCAGGGCGCCCAGCTGGTTGAAGTCCAACGCTTCCTGGTATTCGATGGCGAAGCAGCCGGAGGCGGGCATCACCGGGTTGCGCAGCTCCAGATCACCGACGCGTACGTTCAGCTTAGCCAAAGCTCACCTCGCCGATGACATTGCGGATGGGAAATACTGGACCTTCGCGGCACACGCGCAGGAATTGCTTGTGCCCATTGTTTTCGAACAGCCGCACGCACGACAGGCAGACCCCCATGCCGCAGGCCATGCGCTGCTCCATGGCCACGTAGCCGCGCAACGGGTAGCTCTGCAGCAGCTGCTGCAGCAGCATCAGCACCCGATGCGAGCCGCAGGTATAGAGCGCATCGTGCGGCGCACCGTCGAGCAGGCTGCGCACCAGCTTTTCGAGCTGCTCGACCGAGGAGCTGTGATCGCTGTCGTACACGCAGTGCACCTGCGCATCCGCGCCACGCAGAAACTCGTCGCGCATGAGATCCCCGGGTGCGCGTGCCGACATCACGGCGGTGATCGCGATACCCCTGGCCGCTGCCTGCTGGAGCAGCGGCGCCAGGGTGGCCAGCCCCACCCCGCGCGCCACAACCAGGATGCGACGGTCTTCGGGCAGCAACTCGAAGGTGTTGCCCAGCGGGCCGATCACGTTCATTTCGTCACCGACCGTGAGCGACGCCAGCGTGCGCGTGCCCAGCCCCGTGACGTTGTAGAGGAATTCGAGGGTGCCGGGCTCTGGCCCGACGCCATAGACACTCATCGGCCGCAGCAGAAACGGCTGCTGGCTGTCGCTGGTTGGGCACTGAAGCTGGTAGAACTGCCCGGGCCGGGTGATGCCAGCCAGGTTGGCGTCGGGGCAACTCAGACGCAGGTACTTGTAGCGCGTGTTGACCCAGCGGTGTTCGGTCACTGCGCAGCGCCGCAAGGCTACATGTTCGGCATTGCGCTGAAATTCGGGCGCGGCGTCGCAACCGGCTGCGGGGCCTCGCGCTGGGTGGACGGTGGTGGTCACTGCAGCTCTTTGCCTTTGAGTTCAGGGATCAGGAACACGGTGGCAATCAGATCGATGACGTAGATGGTGGCCAGCAAGCCAATGGCAGCCTGGAATGAATAGGCCGACGCCAAGGCCCCGACCGTGACTGGCCCGAAACCGCCGACCGCGCGGCCGATGTTGAAGAGCACGTTCTGCGCGGTGGCCCGGGCCTCGGTGGGGTAGGCCTCCGACATCAGCGCGCCGTAGCCGCCCAGCATGCCGTTGACGAACATGCCCAGCACGGCGCCAGCCCACAGCATTTCCACGGGATCGGTCAGACGGGAGTACACCAGCACCATCACCACGGCGCCGATCTGGAACAGGATGAAGCTCGGCTTGCGCCCGATGCGATCGGCCAGGTGACCGAAGACCCAGATGCCTATCATCATGCCGACGACCGTGACGGCCGTCCACATGGAAGACTTGGTGAGCGTGAACCCCAGCTTGCTGGACAGGAAGCTGGGCATCCAGATCATGATGCCGTAGTAGCCAAAGTTCTGCACCGAGGTGAGGATGGCGATACCAGCGCTGACGCGTGTCGTGGCGGCATCTTTCACCAGCAGCTTGAAGGCGTTGCCCCGGGGTTTGTTGGAAGCGGCGTTCCTGACGAACACCTCGGGCTCGTGCAGCTTGTTGCGAATCACCCAGGCAATCAGCGCCGGCAGCATGCCGACCAGAAACATGCCGCGCCAGCCGATCGAGGGCAGGAGCAGCGGAGTGAGCAAAGCGGCCAGCAGCACGCCGGTCTGCCAGCCGAGCGCCACATACGAGGAAACCCGGGCGCGGTGTTTGGCCGGCCAGGCTTCTGCCGCCAGCGCCATGCCGATACCGAACTCACCGCCCAGCCCGAGGCCGGCGATCGTGCGGTAGATCAACAGATCCCAATAACCCTGGGCAAACGCGCACAGACCCGTGAAGACGGCGAACAGAACGATGGTCCAGGTCAGCACCCGAATGCGCCCGAAGCGGTCGCTGAGGGCGCCGAACAGGATTCCGCCAGCGACGGCGCCGACCAAGGTCCAGGTCACCAGCGACCCCGCCTGGCCGGGCGTGAGGCTCAGGTCTTTGGAGATGGCCGACAGCATGAAGCCGAGAATCAGCAGGTCAAAGCCGTCCATCGCATAACCGATGGCCGAGCCTGCCAGAGCTTTCCAGCCGTAACTGCTGACCTGGTCGGTGGACGGCGTCGTGCCGGAGGGAGGCAGGGTTGCCCCCGAGGTGTCGTTCATGTCGTGCTCCGCTGGAAAGTGGGTGACGTCGTTGCGTTTTCGATCTCGATGAAAAGCATCGGATCATTTTTGATACGAGAGTCATTATTAAGACTATTCGTTCATTTGATTACAGGGAAAACCCTTGTCGTTTCGGGTGGCATCTGAGGGTGGCCAACCAGATGCCACTCGGTCGGCGGGGAGCTGAGGGCGCGCGATGACGCCGAACGTCGGTGCCTGGCTGTTGGGCGAGAGGGTATTCAGGGCGCCCACTCGTGGGCTTTGCTGTGGTCACGGTGTATCCGTGACGCCGTGCCGACGTCGCTGGTAGTGCCGTGCCCTGGCGGCCCGGGGCGACTTGTGGCGGGGTGTCGACAAGGCCGGCGTGAGCAGGTTCACTCCAGCGCCCGATGACGCACCCGGCAGGCCGCGTCGGCGATGCTATTTGGACAGCATCCGCATCGCGTCTTCCAGCCCCTTGAGGGTGAGGGGGAACATGCGATGCCCCATCAACTGCTGGATGATGGCGATGCTCTGGCGGTATTGCCACACGCCCTGCGGCTCGGGGTTGATCCAGACGAACTTGGGAAAGGCGTGCGTCAGGCGCTGCAGCCATTCGGCGCCCGGCTCCTCGTTGTTGTATTCCACGCTGCCGCCGGGCTGCAGGATCTCGTAGGGGCTCATGGTCGCGTCGCCGACGAAGATCAGCTTGTAGTCCTTGTTGTACTTGCGGATGATGTCCCAGGTCGGGAACTTCTCGGCGAAGCGGCGGCGGTTGTTCTTCCACATGAAGTCGTAGACGCAGTTGTGGAAGTAGTAGAACTCCAGGTGCTTCAGCTCGGCCTTGACGGCGGAGAACAGCTCTTCGACGCGCTGGATGTGCTCGTCCATGGTGCCGCCCACGTCCATCAGCAGCAGCACCTTCACGGCGTTGTGGCGCTCGGGCACCATCTTGATGTCCAGCCAGCCGGCGTTGGCGGCGGTGCTCTTGATGGTGTCCGGCAGGTCCAGCTCCAGATCGCTGCCGGTGCGGGCGAACTTGCGCAGCCGGCGCAGCGCCACCTTGATGTTGCGCGTGCCCAGTTCCTGCTGGTCGTCGTAGTCGCGGTAGGCGCGCTGGTCCCACACCTTGACGGCGCTCTTGTTGCCGCCCTTGCCGCCGATGCGGATGCCCTGCGGGTTGTAGCCGCCGTGGCCGAAGGGGCTGGTGCCGCCGGTGCCGATCCACTTGCTGCCGCCTTCGTGGCGGCCCTTCTGTTCTTCCAGGCGCTTCTTCAGCGTCTCCATCAGCTCGTCCCAGCCCATCTTCTCGATGGCGGCCTTCTGCTCGGGCGTCAGCTCGCGCTCCAGCACCTTGCGCAGCCAGTCGGCCGGGATTTCCTTGGTGAAGTCGGTCAGCATCTCCACGCCCTTGAAGTAGGCGGCAAAGGCGCGGTCGAACTTGTCGAAGTGCTTCTCGTCCTTGACCAGGGCGGTGCGGGCCAGGTAGTAGAAGTCGTCGATCGAGCAGGCCTCGGGCTGACCGGGGCCGACCACGCCCGCCTGCAGGGCTTCGAGCAGGGTCAGGAATTCCTTGACCGACACCGGCAGCTTGGCGGCGCGCAGGGCGTAGAAGAAGTCGATCAGCATGAAACAGGTCTCCAGCGCTTACGTGGCCTGCGCGTGCAGCTGCAATAAATAGAGCAACTGGGCGCGTGCCTCGGGCCATTCGGCGGCCGTCATGCTGTACATCACGGTGTCGCGGATGGTGCCGTCGCGGCGCAGCGCGTGGCCGCGGATCACGCCGTCCTTCTTCGCACCCAGGCGCTCGATGGCGCGCTGGCTGGCGTAGTTGTAGTTGTCGGTGCGCCAGCCCACCACCGCGCAACCCAAGGTGTCGAAGGCGTGGCTCATCAACATCAGCTTGCAGGTGGTGTTGACGTGCGTGCGCTGCACGCTCCTGGCGTACCAGGTGTAGCCAATCTCCACGCGCCGCACGGCCGGCAGGATGTCGTGAAAGCTGGTGGAGCCCAGCACGCGTTCGCTGGCGGCGTCGATCACGGCAAAGGCAAAGCGCTGACCTTCGGCGCGGGCCTGCAGGGCGGCGTCGATGTAGGCCCTGGTTTGGTCGGGCTCGGGCACGCCGGTGACGCGGATGCGCCACAGCTGGCCGTCGGCCGCGGCGGCGCGCAGGTCGTCCTCATGCGACAGCGCCAGCGGCTCCAGGCGGACGCCGCGGTCCTGCAGCACGACGGGCTCGACGAAGGCCATGGCTTCGCCCTAGCGCTGGTCGCGCCCGGCCTGGCGCGCGCGGCGCCAGCGGCGCGCCGCGCCCAGCCCCATGCCGCCGCCCAGGCCGACGGCGGCAATGGCCAGCACGCTGGCGCCGTCATAGCCTTCGGCGAACGGGTCAAAGCCCAGCAGCCGCGCCAGCCAGAAGCCGGCCAGCGCGCCGCCGACGAAACCGACCGCGTCGGACAGGCCTTCGATCAGCAGCGGGTGCATGGTGCCGTCTCCCGAGGGTTCAGCGGTTGCGCTGGTTCATGAACACCAGCTTCTCGAACAGGGACACGTCCTGCTCGTTCTTCAGCAGCGCGCCCACCAGCGGCGGCACGGCGACCTTGTCGTCCTGGCTGTGCAGCGCCTCGGCCGGGATGTCCTCGGCCACCAGCAGCTTGAGCCAGTCGAGCAGCTCGCTGGTGGAGGGCTTCTTCTTCAGCCCCGGCAGGCCACGCACGTCGAAGAACACCTTCATGGCAGCGGCCAGCAGGTCTTTCTTCAGGTCGGGGAAGTGCACGTCGACGATCTGCTTCATCGTCTCGGCGTCGGGGAACTTGATGTAGTGGAAGAAGCACCGCCGCAGGAAGGCGTCGGGCAGCTCCTTCTCGTTGTTGGAGGTGATGAAGACCACCGGGCGGTGCCGGGCCTTGATGGTCTCGCGCGTCTCGTAGCAGTGGAACTCCATGCGGTCGAGCTCGCGCAGCAGGTCGTTGGGAAACTCGATGTCGGCCTTGTCGATCTCGTCGATCAGCAGCGCCACCGGCTGCTCGGCGGTGAAGGCTTGCCACAGCACGCCCTTGACGATGTAGTTGTGGATGTCCTTGACCCGGTCGTCGCCCAGCTGGCTGTCGCGCAGGCGGCTCACGGCGTCGTATTCGTACAGGCCCTGCTGCGCCTTGGTGGTGCTCTTGATGTGCCATTGCAGCAGGGGCAGGTTCAGCGCCTGCGCCACCTCCTCGGCCAGCATGGTCTTGCCGGTGCCGGGCTCGCCCTTGACCAGCAGCGGACGCTTGAGCGTGATGGAGGCGTTGACGGCCAGCATCAGGTCTTGCGTGGCGACGTAGGAATCGGTGCCTTGAAATTTCATGTCGGACAGCGGTGTGGAGAGCGGGGAAACCCAGGGGTCGACAGCGTGGACGGCGTGATTACAATCCGGCACTGATCTGGATCAAACAACATGGATTGTGCGCGCAAAATGAAACTCAGCCTGTCTCCGATGTTCGCAGCACTCGTCACCGCCGTCGCCGTGGCGTTGCCCGCGCAGGCCCAGGTGAAGGGGAACATCGCCGCCGGTGAGGGCAAGGTCGCCATGTGCATCGGCTGCCATGGCATTTCCGGCTACAAGGCGAGCTTTCCCGAGGTGTATCGCGTGCCCAAGATCGCCGGCCAGAGCGCCAGGTACATCGGCACCGTGCTGGAAGAATACCGCAAGGGCACGCGCAAGCACCCCAGCATGCGTGGCATCGCCGGCTCCATGACCGACCAGGACATCGCCGACGTGGCCGCCTATTACGAGGCCCTGGGCAAGATCGATGGCGCGCCCGAGCTGCCCGCGCCGCGCGAGCCGGGCGCCCAGGTGGCCCAGCTGCTGCAAAAGGGCGCCTGCGTGTCCTGCCACGGCGACAACTACTCCAAGCCGATCGACCCCAGCTATCCCAAGATCGCCGGCCAGTACGCCGACTACCTGTATGCCGCGCTGCGCGCCTACCGCGACGACAGCCACGCCACCTGGGGCCGCGGCAACCCGGTGATGGCCGGCATGGCCAAGCAGTTCTCCGACCCCGAGCTGAAGGCCATGGCGCGCTACATCGCCAGCCTGCCGGGCGAGGTGCGCACCGTGCCCCAGTCGCGCTTTCGCTGAGCGCGCGCCGCTTCGTCAGACAGCCCGCCGCGCGCGGGCTTCTTGATGTTTTTTCTGGCTCCAACGCCCGACTGGACAGCGCCAGAAGCTATCAAATCAATAGTATTTTATCCCCCGTCGCGGGTGGCGCGACGCTGCACGCAGGCCACGTAGCTGTCGCCGTCGGGCGCGGTGCGGCGGCTTTGCGCGTCGGCCAGCATCTGGCCCAGGCATTCCATGGCCTCATGGTGCGCGGCGTGCAGGTCGCCGCGGCGGTGCGTCAGCAGCTCCACCGCCTGGCGGATGCCGCGCGGCTGGTCGATGCTGCACTGCTCGCTGAGCGACAGGTGCATCGACAGGTGCAGGAACGGGTTGCCGCCCACCGCGCCGTCACCATAGTCGCGCGCCACGGCGGCCTCGGTATCGGCGAAGTCGGCGTGCCATTGCGGGTGCTCGGCGATCCAGCCGGCGGCCAGCTGCTCGATGGCGTCCATCGGCTGGCCGGCCCGGGACTTGGTCCAGGCGTGACAGAAGAAGCGGCGCACGTCGGCTTGGCTGGGGGCGAACATGCGGCATTGTCGCCGCCTTCAGGCGGGCGGCAGATCCAGGCTCTGGCCGCCGCCGAACAGCTGGCGCGACAGCGCGCGCTCGCGCTCGATGATGGTGTCCAGAAACACCCGCGCACTGTCCATGCTGCGAAAGGCGGTGAAGCCGCGCTCCAGGAACGACTGCAATTCGCCCAGGCCCGCCAGTTGGGCCGGGCCGCGCATCATCTTCAGCAGGCCGGCCAGACCGGGCTTGCGGGCCAGGCGGTCCAGCGTCTGGCCGGTGCCCAGGATCAGGTCGATCTGGTGCTGGCGGCCCGGCGCGTCGCCCACGGCGCGATACGCCGCCGCGTAGTCGGCGTCGGCCAGCGCGGCGTCCAGCCGCTGGCCCAGCGCGTTCACCATGGCGGCGTCGAACTGCTCGGACACGGCGTCCACTTCGGCCGCCAGCAGCAGCGCGCGCAGGCCGGACACGGGCAGGGTGTTGGTCATCAGCGGCAGCACGCGCTCGATCTCGGCATCGCGCGGGCCCAGGTCGCGGGGGCTGTATAGGTCGGTCAGGAAGAACTCGGCGGCGCGCCCATAGCGCGGGCTGTGACGCAGGTCGGCGTGGGTGCGCGCCAGCCGCGCCGCCTGGAAGGCGCGCAAGGCCTGCCGGCGCGCGGCGCGCACCGGCTCGCCGGTGGCGCGCTGGCGCAGGTGACGGGCCTCGGTGAGCCAGTGGGTCAGCGCGTGGGCGCAGGCCTGGCGTTCGCTGACCGTGTCGGACGCTTCAGTCATGTGGCAATTATCGGAAGGTGGATGGCCGGGGTTTAGAAGCGCCCGCCTAATGCACCCGACCCGGCGTGGCTAGACTGAACACGCTGAAAACAAGAGCAAGGGTGGATGCATGCTGTCGGCGGTGTTGCTGTGGGGGTTGGTGGTCGAGGTGCTGGCGCTGGGCGCGCTCGGCCGCGGCGTGCTGGGCTGGTCCTGGGGCGCCACGGTGGCGCTGGTGCTCGGCGCGATGCTGCTGGGCCGCGCGCTGACGATGGCCGTCACCTGGCTGATGGCCTGGCGCCACCCGTCGGTGGCGCCGCCGCTGCGCGCCGGTCAGTGGCTGGCGATGGTGCTGCGTGAATACGGGGCGTTCGTCCGGGGCTTCGTGCTCGTCCAGCCCTGGGTGTGGCTCGGCATGCCGGCCGATCGCCTGCGCGCCAGCGCGCAGCCCATGCTGCTGGTGCACGGCTATGGTTGCAACCGGGGCATCTGGTGGTGGCTGCGGCCGCGGCTGGAGGCGGCGGGGCACGTGGTGGCCACGATCAGCCTGGAGCCGCCCTGGGGCGGCATCGACGGCTTTGCCGAGCAGCTGCACGCGCGCATCGAGGCTGTGTGCGCCGCCACTGGCGCGCCGCGCGTGACGCTGGTGGCGCACAGCATGGGCGGGCTGGTGTCACGCGCTTACCTGGCGCGTCATGGCGACGCGCGCGTGGCGCGGCTGATCAGCATCGCCAGTCCGCACGGCGGCAGCCAGCTGGCGCGGCTGGGCCTGGGCACCTGCGCGCGGCAGATGACACCCGGCTCGCCCTGGCTCACGCGGCTGGCGGCGCAGCGCGTGACGGTGCCCTTCGTGTCGGTCCGCACGCCGCAGGACAATTTCGTCATGCCGCAGAACTTGCAGCGCCATCCGGATGCGCGGGATGAGCCGCTGCCCGGCGTCGGACACCTGGCGGCGCTGTGCGATGCGCGGGTCCTGCAGCTGGTGCTGGCCCACGCATCGCTTGAAAAACAATAGCTGCTTGCGCTTGCTAGGACTGCGCCAGGGCCCAGAACGACGCCGGGCCGGTTGAGGGCCCAAGGCCCTCGGAGCATCAGAAGTGGATGCCGCGCATCCAGTTTTGCAGCGCCAGCTGGTCGCGCGTCGGCTCGGTCTTCTCGCCCGACGCGGCGGCGCCGGACTCGCCGAACATGCGAAACGAGGTGTTCATCACCGCCTGCGCCACGCGGGGCATCAGCGCATGCAGCACCTCGCCGGTGATGCCCAGCCGCGTGGCCACGCGCGTGGGGCGGTGCACGATGGCCTCGCACACCATGTCCGCCGCCTCGTCGGGCGCCAGCGTGGGCACCTGGTCGTACAGCGAGGTGGGCGCGATCATCGGCGTTTTGACCAGCGGCATGTTGATAGTCGTGAAATGGATGCCGCGGTCGGCGAACTCCGAGGCCGCGCAGCGCGTCCACGCGTCCAGCGCCGCCTTGGAGGCAACGTAGGCCGAAAAGCGCGGCGCATTGGTCAGCACGCCGATGGAGGAGATGTTGATGATGTGGCCGTTGCGCTGCTGCGACATCGTGGGCAGCAGGTTCATGTTGAGCCGCAGGGCGCCGAAGTAGTTCAGCTGCATGGTGCGCTCGAAGTCGTGGAAGCGCTCGTAGGAGTTCTCGATCGCGCGGCGGATCGAGCGGCCGGCGTTGTTGATCAGGATCGCCACCGGGCCGTGGTCTTGCAGGATCTGCTGTGCCACCGCGTCCACCTGTTCCAGGTCGGCCAGGTCGGCCTCGTAGGTGTGCAGCTTCAGGCCCTGGGCCTCGAATTCGGCGGCGGCGGCCTCCAGCACCTCCTTGCGGCGCGCCATGGTGACCACGATGGCGCCGGCCTCGGCCAGCCGCAGCGCCACCGCCTTGCCGATGCCGGAGGAAGCGCCGGTGACCACCACCACCTGGCCCTTGACGCGCCCGCTCAGGCTGCGGTCGATGAACAGGTCGGGGTCGAGGTGGCGCTCCCAGTAGTCCCACAGGCGCCAGGCGTAGTCCTCCAGCGGCGGCACGGCGATGCGCGTGCCCTTGAGCGCGCGCTCGGTCTCGCGGCTGTCGAAGCGCGTGGGGTAGTTGACGAAGCTGAGGATGTCGTCGGGCAGGCCCAGCTCCTTCATCAGCACATTGCGCACGCGCCGCACCGGTGTCAGTGCCAGCAGCCCCTTGCGCATGTACTTGGGGATGAAGCCCAGCAGCGCCGCGTTGATGCGCACCGACATCTGCGGCGCATGGCCGGCGCGGGCAAAGATGTTGAGCACGTCGCCGACGCGGCGCGGTCGCGGGTCGACCAGGTGGAAGCAGCGGCCGTCCTCGCCCTTCAGGTGCGCGATGTGGTCCACCGCGTCGACGACGAAATCCACCGGCACCAGGTTGATGCGCCCACCCTCGATGCCGATGGCGGGCATCCAGGCCGGCAGCAGGCGACGCAGCTTCTGGATCAGCTTGAAGAAGTAGTACGGGCCGTCGATCTTGTCCATTTCGCCGGTGCGCGAATCGCCCACCACGATGGCCGGGCGGTACACGCGCCAGGGGATCTTGCATTCGCCGCGCACGATGCCCTCGGAGTCGTGCTTGGTCTTGAAGTAGGGGTGATCCAGCCCCTCGGCCTGCTCGAACATGTCCTCGCGGAACACCCCCTCGTACAGGCCGGCGGCGGCGATCGAGCTGAACAGGTGGAAGTGCTTGGCGCCGATGGCCTCGGCAAAGCGCACGGCCTGGCGCGTGCCCTCGACGTTGACCTTGAGCTGGCTTTCGGCGTCGGCACCCAGGTCGTAGACGGCGGCGGCATGAAAGAAGTGCGTGGTCTTCTTGCCCAGCTTGCGGCGGTCGGCCGCCGACACGCCCAGCAGGTCCTGCGTCAGATCGCCCACCACGGGCGTCACCTGGCTGTCGTCGCAGCCCCAGTAGTCGTACAGCGCCCGCAGGCGTTCGGGATCGTGTTGGCGCACCAGAAAGAAGATGCGCGCGTCGTCCCGCTCCAGCAGCTTGCCGACCAGGCGCTTGCCGATGAAGCCGGTGGCTCCGGTGATGAAGTACTGCATGCTTGTCTCCTGCGTGGTGGGGGTTGTTGGATGGTCGAATTCTAGGAGCGCCGCGCGGCGCCCGGACACCTCTGGGGCGGTCTGCTGGTGCTCGATGCGCGGCATGCCGCGAATAGTATGTTTGCTCTAACGGCTTGCCCTAGACTTCATCTCAGCGGGTTGGAAGAGGTCAATCCGCAGTCCACCACCACAAGGAAGGAGGCCAGCATGGCCAGCAAACTGAAGACCATCACCGACAACAACCAGCTCGCCAGCACCATCAAGGAGTCGACCCAGCAAATCTGGCTGGCCGGCCTGGGTGCCTTCGCCAAGGCGCAGGAAGAGGGCGGCAAGATGTTCGACGCCCTGGTCAAGGAAGGCGAGGCGATGCAGAAGAAGACCCGTGACGTCGCCGACGCCCGCATCGCCGCGGTGGCCGGTCGCGCCGCCGACACCTGGGACCGTCTGGAGCAGGTGTTCGAGGACCGCGTGGCACGCGCCCTGGGCAGCCTGGGCGTGCCGAGCAAGAAGGAAGTCGACGTGCTGTCCAAGCGCATCGCCGAGCTGACCGCCGCCGTGCAGGACCTGGCGCAGAGCAAGGGCAAGGCCGCCCCGCGCGCCCTGACGACGACCGCCAAGCCGGCCCCCGCCAAGCCGGCTGCCGCGCCGGCCAAGAAGGCTGCCCCGGCCAAGAAGGCGGCGCGCAAGAGCGCCTGAGTGCCGCGCGGACGTCGCGGGCCAGCCGGCCCGCGGCCGTCCGTCGCGCCGCCCGCGCCCACGCGGGCCTGAGACGGTGGCGCCACCGGCATGGGGCGCCACCGATGCGTTGGGCTGAGAGGAGGTAGGTGCTTTGTCCAAGATCGGCGTAGCCCTGGCCGGCGGTGGTCCGCTCGGCGGGATTTATGAAGTCGGCGCCTGCGTGGCGCTGGAAGAGGCCATTGACGGGCTGAGCTTGGTGGACGCCGACGTCTACGTGGGCGTCAGCGCCGGCAGCTTCGTGGCGGCGGCGCTGGCCAACGGCTTCGAGCCGCGGCAACTGGCGCGCATGTTGCTGGGTCGCGACGGCAGCCAGGTGTTCGAGCCCAGCCTGCTGCTGCGCCCGGCGTTTCGCGAATACCTGGCGCGGGCGCGCTCCGTGCCGCGACTGGCCGCGCGCGCCGTCATGGAGTACCTGGGCAGCCCCTGGCAGCACGGTCTGTTCGAGTCGTTCCAGCGCCTGTCGCGCGCCATTCCCACCGGCCTGTTCGACGGCGCGGGCCTGGATGCCGTGCTGCGCCGCATGTTTTCCGCGCCGGGCCACACCAACGATTTTCGTGACTTGAAGGCGCGGCTGTACGTGGTGGCGACCGACCTGGATTCCAGCCAGGCCGTGGCCTTCGGCGGTCCCGGGCGCGACGACGTGCCGATCTCCACCGCCGTGCAGGCCAGCGCGGCGCTGCCCGGCCTGTTTCCGCCGGTCGAGATCCAGGGCCGGCACTATGTGGACGGCGCCCTGATCAAGACCCTGCACGCCTCGGTGGCGCTGCGCGACGGGGTGGACCTGCTGCTGTGCATCAACCCGCTGGTGCCCTTCGACGCCCAGCTGGCCGAGCAGCATGGCGCCGGCCAGCGGCAACTCAGCGACGGCGGCCTGCCGGTGGTGCTGGCGCAGACCTTTCGCGCCATCATCCGCTCGCGCATGCGCGTGGGCATGGACCGCTACCAGCACCAGTTCAAGGACGCCGACGTGCTGCTGTTCGAGCCGGCGCAGGACGACGAGGCGATGTTCTTCGCCAACCTGTTCAGCTACCGCGACCGCGCCCGCCTGTGCGAGCACGCCTACCAGCGCACGCGCGAGAACCTGTATGCGCGCCGCGACGAGCTGGCGCCGGTGCTGGCGCGCCACGGGCTGTCGCTGAACCTGCAGGTGCTGGGCGATGCGCGGCGCACCCTGCTGGGCAGCGACCCGGCGTGGTCGCCGCCGCCCGGTTCGGCCTCGCTGGGGCTGTCGCAGACGCTGGATCGCCTGCAGGGCTGGCTGGACGCGCGCCGCGCGGCCTGAAACCGGCGATCGGGAGCACCCCCGCGGCGTGGTGAAATGGGGCCATGAACAAGCCCAAGCGTCGCACCCCCGAGCGGATCCTGGAGACCGCGCTGCGCCTGTTCAACGAGTTCGGCGAACCCAACGTCACCACCACGGTGATCGCCGACGAGATGAACATCAGCCCCGGCAACCTGTACTACCACTACCGCAACAAGGACGAGATCGTCAACGCGCTGTTCACGCGCTACGAGCGCGAGATCGACGGCCTGCTGACACTGCGCGACACCGCGCCGCGCGAGGTGGAGGACGTCTGGTTCTTCCTGCACCTGCTGTTCGAGACCATCTCGACGTACCGCTTCATCTACCGCGACATCAACGACTTGCTGACGCGCAACCGGCTGGTCGAGACGCATTTCCAGCGCATCCTGGCGCACAAGCAGCAGACCGCCGTGGCCCTGTGCAACGGCCTGGCGGCGGCCGGCGCGCTGGACGCCACGCCCGACGAGATCGCCGCGCTGGCGGTCAACATCGCCCTGGTCACCACCTTCTGGCTGTCGTTCGAGCACGCGCGCCATCCGCGCCGCCCGCCCGACATCGGCCGCGGTGCCCACCAGGTGCTGTCGCTGGCCGCGCCTTGGCTGCGCGAGCCGGCCCGCCAGCTGCTGGAAAAACTGTCCCACGCCTACGTCCATTCATCTTCACGAGGAGACACGCGATGAGCAAGACCGCCTGGAAAGCCTTTCCCCATCCCGACCCGGCCTACGCCTACGCCGGCACCGCGCTGAAGAAGCAGTGGGCCCGCCTGCACCAGGGCGATGCCGAGCCCTGGCCGGCCGACACCGGCGCGCAGGCGGCCTGGCGCGCCTACCACGCGGGCGAGTTCGCCAAGGCGGTGGAGCTGGGACTGAAGGCCGGCAACGCCAGCGGCACCAACGCCGCCAACAAGGCCGCCATGATCCATGGCGCCTCGGTCGAGGACGACGAGGCGCGCAAGCTGGCGTTGTTCCAGGAGATCGCGCGCCGCTGCGAGGCGCTGCAGGCCAGCGACCCGGACAACGCCAACGCCTGGTACTACCACGGCTATGCGCTGGGGCGCTACAGCCAGGGCATCTCGGTGGCCAAGGCGCTGGCCGAGGGCCTGGGCGGCAAGGTACGCGACAGCCTGCAAAAGGCCATCGCGCTGGAGCCCCGGCACGCCGACGCCCACATCGCGCTGGGCACCTGGCACGCCGAGATCATCAACAAGGTCGGCGCCATGGTGGGCGGTCTGACCTACGGCGCCAAGAAGGACGCGGCGGAAAAGCACTTCAAGACCGCGCTGCAGCTGAACCCCGACTCGCCCATCGCCATGACCGAATACGCCAACGGCCTGGCCATGATGTTCGGCAAGTCGCGCATGAAGGAGGCCGAGCAGCTCTACGCCCGTGCCGCCCAGTGCACGCCGGCCGACGCCATGGAGCGGCTGGACGTCGAGGCGGCGCGGGCCGAAGTGGGCGGCTGATCGCCCCGTCGGCGCCGCGCCGTGGTGGGTGGCCGCGCGCCGCCCACACGTGTTTTTAGCTTGAATGGCCTCTGGCGCTTGACTGACAAGCGCCAGCAGCTATCAATTGGGTAGCGTGTGGAGCGGAATGTCGTGCTGTGCGGCCAGCGCGTCGAGCTGTTTGCGCGTCTTGCCCAGCGCCCAGGTGGCGATGGCCTCGCGCGTTTGCGGGGCAAACGGCGTGCGCAGGTCGGGCGGCGGCAGGTCGGCGACGGCGAATAGCGCGCGCGCGAAGTGCGGCTCCAGCGCGGCGATGGCCACGCGCCCGTCCTTGCAGGGGTAGACACGGTAGCCCGCATGGGCGCCGCCCACGGCGCCGCTGGGCAGGGTCAGGCCCCAGGTGCGCGGCAGCGCCAGCCAGGCGGCGGCGTCCGACAGCGCGACCTGGCGGTGCACGCCGCGGCCGCTGGCGCGTGCCTGCGTCAGCGCGGTCAGGGCCGCCTCCACCGCCAGCAGCGCGCCGGCCATGTCGGCCAGCAGGGTGGGTGGCAGCTCGGTGCCGGTGACCAGGCCGGCCTCGGCCAGGTAGGTCAGGTCGTGGCCGGGTTCCTCGGCGCGCTCGCCGGGGGCGCCGACGATCTCCACCAGCGACAGCGCCGGGTACGTGCGGTGCAGCGCGCGCCAGCCCAAGCCCAGTTTGGCCAGCGCCGAGGGGCGAAACGAGGTCAGCAGCAGGTCGGCGCTGGCCAGCTCGGTGGCCAGACGGGCGCGGCCGCGCTCGCTCTTCAGGTCCATCTGCACGGTACGGATGCCCTGGTGCAGCACGCTGTAGGCGCCGATGTCGTACTGGCCCATCGGGTCGCCCGGGATCGCTCGCCCCGCCGCCGTGCGGCCGGGGCCGGGCGGCTCCACCTTCAGGCAGCGCGCGCCCAGCGCGTGCAGGCGCATCAGCGCCGCCGGGCCGGGCAGGTTGAGGGCGAGGCTGACGATGCGCGTGCCGCGCAGCGGTCGGATGGAGGCGGGGGTCGGCATGGCGTGGACTTCCAAAACAATAGCTGCTGGCGCACGACAGGTGTGCGCTGGCAGCCATTTTGCCTTGAAATTTCCGCAGCGCCGAACGTCGGCGACACCGCGCGGCGCATGCATGGCCGGCTTGCTGCCGACCGTCGGTGGTGTCTTGCTCCGGGCGGGCGTCAGTGCTGGCCGAAGTCCAGCGGCAGGCCGACGTAGTTCTCGGCGATGGTGCGCAGGCCGGCTTCGGAGTGGATCAGGTAGTCCAGCTCGGCGTGCTGGAACTTGGCGGTGATCTGCTCGTCGTGCGGGAAGCGGTGCATCAGCTGGGTGAACCACCAGGAGAAGCGCTCGGCGCGCCAGATGCGGGCCAGGGCCTTGGCCGAGTAGGCGTCCAGGCCGGCCTCGCTGCGATCACGGTAGTACTCGACCAGGCCGTCGTACAGGTACTTGACGTCGGTGGCCGCCAGGTTCAGGCCCTTGGCGCCGGTGGGCGGCACGATGTGGCCGGCGTCGCCCGCCAGGAACATGCGGCCGAAGCGCAGCGGCTCGGTGACGAAGCTGCGCAGCGGGGCGATGCTCTTTTCCAGGCTGGGGCCGGTGACCAGCCGCTCGCGCGCCTCGTCATCCAGGCGCAGCCTGAGTTCCTGCCAGAAGGCGTCGTCGCTCCAGTCCTCCACGTGGTGCGTCAGCGGCACCTGCAGGTAGTAGCGGCTGCGCGTCTTGCTGCGCTGGCTGCACAGGGCAAAGCCGCGCTCGGAGTTGACGTAGATCAGCTCGTCGCTGACCGGCGGCGTGTCCGCCAGCAGGCCCAGCCAGCCGAAGGGGTAGACCTTCTCGTACTCGCGGATCGCCGAGCGCGGCGCGCTGGCGCGGCACACGCCGTGAAAGCCGTCGCAGCCGGCGATGAAGTCGCAGTCGATGCGGTGCGTGACGCCGCCCTTGTCGTAGGTGACGTAGGGCCTGGCGCTGTCGAAGTCGTGCACCGCCGTGTTCTGGGCCTCATAGATGGTGGTCAGACCGGCGGCGGCGCGCGCGTCCATCAGGTCGCGCGTCAGCTCGGTCTGGCCGTACACCATCACGTTCTGGCCGCCGCTGTACTTGTTCAGGTCGACCCGGTGGCGGCGGCCGTCCCACAGCATCTCGATGCCGCCGTGCACCAGACCTTCGCGGTGCATGCGCTGGCCCACGCCGGCCTCGTCCATCAGGTCGATGCACACCTGCTCCAGGATGCCGGCGCGGATGCGGCCCAGCACGTAGTCGCCGCTGACGCGCTCGACGATCACGGCGTCGATGCCGGCCTTGTGCAGCAGCTGGCCGAGCAGCAGGCCCGAGGGGCCGGCGCCGACGATGGCAACCTGGGTGCGGGTGGTGGTCATGGAGGTCTCCTTGGTCGATGGGGGCAGGCAAGCCGCAAGCTTAGGCGCAGGCCGCATGGGCCACCAGTGGGGCGAGCCGTCATTGCGCGATCATCGCGCAATCTGTGCGATGATCGCGCAATGACCCTTGCCCACGCGGACACCATTGCCGGACTCGTCAAGGGGCTGGCGGTGCTGGAGAGCTTCGACACCGAACGCCAGCGCCTGAACGCCACCCAGGCGGCGCAGCGCGCCGGCCTGACGCGGGCGGCCGCGCGCCGCCACCTGCTGACGCTGGCGCACCTGGGCTACCTGGAGACCGACGGCAGCTTCTTCTGGCTGGGCGCGCGCGCGCTGCGGCTGGCGGGGGCCTACCTGGCGTCCTCGCGCCTGCCGCGGGTGATCCAGCCGGCGCTCAACCGGCTGGCGGCGGCCACGCAGGACGTGTATTCGGCCGTGGTGCTGGACGGCGACGAGGTGGTCATCATCGCCCGCAGTTCCGGCCTGGGCGCGGCCGGCACGCGGCTGCTGGCCTATGGCATGCACCTGGGTGCGCGCATGCCGGCGCACGCCACCTCCACCGGGCGGGTGCTGCTGGCGGCGCTGCCCGACGCCGAGCGGGCCGCCTGGCTGGCGCGCCACGAGGCGCTGCCGCGCCTGACGCCGCACACCACCACCGACACGCGCGCCTTCAAGGCCCTGCTGGCCGAGGTGGTGCGGCAGGACTGCGGCATCTCCAGCGAGGAGCACGAACTGGGCGTGCACGCCATCGCCGTGCCGCTGCGCAATGCCGAAGGCGCCACGGTGGCGGCGCTCAACGTCATCGTGCCGCCGGCGCGCTACAGCCCGGCCCTGTTGCAGGCCGAACTGCTGCCGCGCCTGCGCGAGACGGCGCGCGAGCTGCGGCCGATGCTGTGAGGCGGGCGGGCGTCAGGGAGCGTTCATTTTGGCTGCCATGGCAGACCCAGCATGCGCCAACAGCTATAAAAAAAGAAGCGATCAGGATCAGGCCGCGAACAGCGCCGCCAGCTGGCGGCGGTCGCGCCGGTCCTTCCAGTGGCCCACTTCGCGGCCTTCCAGCCCCAGTGGCCCCCAGGCCGCGATGGCGTGCCCGCCGCCGCAGCTCAGCAGGCGCAGGCGTGGCGGCTCGGTGGGCGCCTTGCGGAAGTTGCCGCCGGCCACCGCGGTGCGCAGGTTGGCGTCCAGCACCGGGCCGACCTCGGCCGCGGCGTCGGTCGGCACGATGAAGATCTGGCGATGGCTGTCGCTTTGCAGCCGCTCGTTGACCAGCGGCGCGCCCGCCTCGTCGGCCAGCAGTCCGGCCTGGGCCAGCCAGCCGGGCGTGCCGCCGCCAGTGGCCAGCAGCGGCGCGTCGCAGGCCAGCGTGGCGCCGCTGGCCAGCTGCATCACGCCGGTGTCGACGCCGGCGCAGCGGTCGTGCAGCACGGTGACGTTCAGGCTCTTCAGGCGCGCCAGCAGGCGCCGCTGCAGCGCCGCGCTGGAGGGCTCGGCCAGCAGCGGCGCCTGCCCCGCCACCAGCGTGACGCGGCTGCCGTGCGGCGCCGCCACCGCGTGCGCCGCGGCCATGGCCAGCTCGACCGCCGGCACGTCGTCGCCCACCACGGCCACCTGCAGGGCGCGTTGGGCGGCCAGCGCGCGCAGCTGCGGCCACAGCTGCACGAAGGCTTCCAGCGGGTGGGTGAACAGCGCATTGGCGCGCGCGCCGGGCATGGTCTGCTCGATGCGCTCGCGCTCCACCGCCGGCTCCAGGTTGATCGACAGCACGTCGTAGGGCAGGGCGTCGCCGCTGGACAGCTGCACGCGGCGGCCGTCGGGGTCGAGCGCGATGACATGCGCCGGCACGAAGACGGCGCCGCTGCGCTCGACCAGGCGGTCGATGGGGATGCGCAGCTCGTCCAGCGCGCAGTCGCCGGCCACGTAGGCGGACAGCAGGGCGCTTTCGATGTAGTAGGGATGCGGGGCCACCAGCGTGATGGCCAGGTTGCCGCTGCCCTGGCGCGCCAGCGAGCCCAGCACCTGCATGTGGGCCCGACCGGCGCCCAGCAGCACCAGGTGTTTGCGGGAGGGGTTCACGCTCATGCGCCCGAGTGTATCGACAGGGCGCGGCCTTGGCGGGGTAGGCCAAGGCGGCCTTGCAAACCGTTGCAGCCGGTTGCGGTGCTGAGAACGGAGCTTGGTCAAGACCTCTTGGGCGTGTTTGTCCAATGCCTGTGCGCATTTCTCCAAGAACGCATGCTTTGCATCCTCCACACTGCACCCATGGAGACAAGATTTTCAGACGCGCAACTGAAAGATCCGCTCATTGCGGAGGCGAATCCGATCATTCAGACCTGCCAGCGCTTCGGCTTCTGCACGGGCCCGTGCCCGACCTACGCGTTGACGCACGACGAGAACGAGTCCGAGCGCGGGCGGATCGCCCTCATCAAGGAGATGATGGAATCCGGCGGGCCGCCTTCGGCGAAGACCGTCATGCACATCGACAACTGTCTGTCCTGCATGGCGTGCACGACGACCTGCGCGGCCCACGTCGATTTCGTGCACTTGATGGATGCCGGGCGAGCGTACATCGAACAATACTACCGGCGGCCACTGGCGGACCGGTTGTTCAGAAGCATGCTCGGATATGTGCTGCCTCGCCCGCGCGTGTTCAGGCTGGCAGTCCAGGCTGGGCGTTTGGCGGCGCGCGTGCCGGCCTTGGTGCCGAAGTCGATGCGGCCCATGCTGGGCTTGCTTCCCGGTCCGGTCGGTGCCGATGCGACGGCTGGATTCGAGCGGCTCGAGCGGTATCCGGCGCAGGGCGAGCGCCGTTGGCGCGTCGCCGTGCTTGCGGGGTGCGTGCAGTCGGAGATGGCCCCTCAAATCCATGCCGCGACCGTTCGACTGTTGACACGGCTTGGGTGCGAAGTGGTGGTGCCCGCATCGGTGGGTTGTTGCGGATCGCTGAACCTGCACATGGGCAGGCACGACAGCGCGCTGGCGTTTGCGCGCGCCAACGTCGCCGGCTGGGCCCGGGAACTGGACGGGGACGGGCTCGACGCCATCATCGTCAACGCGTCGGGCTGCGGCACGACGGTCAAGGACTATGGCCATCTGCTGCGTGACGACACCCAGGCGGCAGCGAACGCGGCTCGGATCGCCTCGTTGACGAAGGACATCACCGAATGGCTGGACGAAATCGGAATGCCGGCGCCGGGCAGCCCGAAGCGCTTTCGAGTCGCCTACCACGATGCCTGTTCGATGAGGAATGCGCAAAAGGTCATCGAGCTGGACCAGGCCACGCGCATCGAGGTCGAACTCGCCGCGCACCTGCCGGCCGACCCGCAACAGGCTGCAGCCCTGGTGCGGCAGCGGTTGCATGACGGCGGCGAGGCCCTTCAACGCCGTATCGGCCACGCCTACCAAGGTATCGCGGATGCGTGGGGGCTGGGCATCGCCAAGATTCCCGCCGTGGTGGTCGATCGACGCTACGTGGTCTACGGCGAGCCCGACGTGTCACGCGCCGTCGCACGCATAAACGCCTACCGGAGCACGCAGCCATGAGCCTCCTGCTGGCACGCCGGCGCCTGCGCGCCACCGTCGCCTCGCTGCTGCTGAGCGCGGCCACGTCGACGTTCGCCTTGGACACCGCCACCATCGTCTCGTCGGCGCTGTCCCCCGACTGCCTCGAATACCGCGTGGTCGGAATCTGCTACTGGCTGTACTGCACGCCCTTCGGCTGCTCGGTGCGCACCTCCGTCAAGGTGCGCCACTACGTCCCCGATGCGGTGGTGTCGAGCTACTCGAACACCGGCGAAAACCCGTGGCTGGAAGTCAGGGCGATGAGCATGCCCAACCCGAGCGCCAAGGCTGGCGGTGACGGCACGACCAATCACGACAACGAGAACAACCTCGCCAAGTTCAAGAACGCCGATGTCATCGGCCATCCGGCCGGGATGGTGTTCAGCCAGTTCGCCAGCGCCTCCGGCTACACCTGCGAAGGCGCTGGCACGGCCTTCATGCCGTATCTGCTGAGCACGCTCGACACGATCGCCTGGCGCTACAACATCCCGGAAGCGTTCTACCCCGAAGCGCTCATCCCCGGCCGGCGCGAAATCGGTACGCGCACCGGCCTGAACCTCTGGGGCAACGTGTATCCCCGCGGTGGCTTCCTGCACCAGACCGACGACCACAAGAGCGGCGCCGTGGTCGCGCAGCGCGCGGGCGACATCGTGACGCGCCGCAACCAGATTCACGTTTACCAGCCCCTGCTGGCCAGCGCCCGCGACGGCTACTGGCCGGCCGGCGCGCTGATGGAGACCGACGCCTCGACGGGCAAGTGGCAGGAGCTGACGCCCACGCTCTCGAACAGTTGCGTGGTCTTCCCGCACAGCCGCACCCGCGTGCAGGCCCAGCAAGGCGACTACGCCTGGGCCTTGTGGCGGCCGTACTCCTGCTGCCGGCGCCGTGGCCAGGTCTTCCTCGGCAGCGTCGATTTCATGTGAGGAACCCACGATGAACGCCTCCCTCCCTGACTTCCTGCGCCGCGCGAAATCGCCCCTGCGGGCCACGCTGCTCGTGGCGGCCATCACGCTGGTCGTCGGCGTCGCCTGGGCGCAGACCCGCATCGACCCCAATGGCGTGAACGTCAGCGGCAGCGTGATCGGCGACGACGTGCTCTACAGCATCGGCGGCGGCCGGGCCGTGTCGATGGGGGGTGCCGGCAACATGCAGAGCATCGGCGTCGGCGTCGGCTGGAACAGCAACCTGATCTGCGGCGACATGAGCATCACCACGACGCTGCAGAACCAGCTCAACGGCATCACCAACGGCTTCCAGACGATCATGAGCAACGTGATCCAGAACGCCACCAGCGCAGTGGCCTCGCTGCCGGCGCTGATCATCCAGCGCGCCGACCCGGGCCTGTACAACCTGCTCACCAACGGCATCCTGCAGGCGCGCCTGGATTTCGACCGCTCGAAGATGACCTGCCGGGCCATCGCCAATCGCATGGCGGACATGGCCGGCGGCCAGGCCGGCTGGGACCAGCTCGCCGAGGGGATGGCGCTGCGGGATGCGGTCAGCAGCACCGATGCCGTCTCCGCCATCGAGCAGGCCGAGTCCAACAAAGGGAACAACGGCGTGCCATGGGTCGGCGGCGGCAACGCGGGCGGCTCCGGTCAGAGTTCGATCAAGGTGGTCGGCGATGTGACGCGCGCGGGCTACAACCTGCTCAACGGGCGCAGTGCGACCGATACCTCGTCGATCGCGCGCAGCGCCTGCGGCAACCGCCTGACCTGCCAAACCTGGTCCTCGCCCCAGGCGGCCGCGGACTGGGCGACCCGCGTGTTGGGCGAACGCGAGCAGCGCACCTGCGAAAACTGCACGAAGACCCAGACCACGCCTGGCGTCGGGCTGACGCCAATGATCCAGGAAGAGTACGAGACCAAGCTGCAGGCGCTGCAGGAACTGGTGACGGGCGCCCGGCCGACGACGCTGGCCAATCTCGACGCAGCCGGCAGCAGCTCGCTGCCAATCACCCGCGGCGTGATCGAGGCCCTGCGTGACGAACCCGACCAGGACGTGCTGGGCCGGCGCCTCGCGTCCGAGGCTGCGCTGTCCAGCGTGCTGGAGAAGGCCCTGCTGCTGCAACGCACGTTGCTGACCGGCAAGAAGGAGCCGAACGTCGCCGCCAACGAGCTGGCCGTGCGAGCGGTCGAGCAGGAGAACAGCGCGCTGGAGCAGGAGATCAACAACCTCAAGACCGAGCTGGAACTGCGCCGCACGCTGGCTGGTAACTCGGCGATGGCGATCATCCAGCGCCACAGCACCCGCGCGGCCGGTTCGCGTGGCGTCTTCGAGGGCGACACCACACGCGACCGTCTGCGGGAGGTTCAGAAGCCGCGGAGCGGTACGCCATGAGCCGGCTCGCCTGGCTGCGGCTGCCATGGCTGTTCAACCGCCGCGTCGGCGTGGCGCTGCTGTGGACCTTGCTGGTGGCCGCCGCCGCGGTGGCGGTGAACATCGCCGGCATCCACGTGGTCGGCGGCGTCGAGGGCTGGCACCACTGGCTGCAGGCGCACGCCGGCCACTTCTTCGTGTGGCGGCTGTGCCTCTACGGAGCGACGGCTTACGGCTGGTGGTGGATGCGTCGGCGCCTGTTGCGGCGGGAGCCGTCCCGCGAGACGCATCAGCGCCTGCTGCGCACGGAGATCGCGGCCGTGATCGCCGTGGTCGCGCTGGAAGTCAGCCAACTGTTGCGGCACGGCTGAGACCCGGAGGCAGGCATGACGCTCTACACCACGGACTACCTGGAGTATTACCTGACCCTGGTGGCTTGGGTGGTCAACAACGGCATCTGGAGCATTCTCGTGGCCATCGTGATCCAGGAGTGGCTCAAGGCCCGCAGCGAAGGTGCGGACGAAGGCAACAAGGGCGTGCTGTCGTCGATGCGCATCGAGAACCGGGTGTGGGTGGCGATCGTGGTCATCATGTTCGCCGGCATCCCGTTCATCCCGGTGGATCTCGCCACGATCAGGTTCGACACCACGCGCTCCGCGCAATGCCAGGTCAGTGTCCCGCTTCCCAACGACACAGGCTGGTCCAACGTCTACACGGCGCTCAACGACCAGAGCGCGCTGGTGCCGGTGTGGTGGTTCTTCATGCACGCGCTGTCGAAAGCCGTGACGGGCTCCGCGGTGGCGGCGATTCCCTGCGGCACGGACCTGCGTCAGATTCGCATGGATGTGGATGCCACGCGCATCGACGATCCGGTGCTGGCACAGGAGGTCGCCGACTTCACGCACGACTGCTACGGGCCGTCGCGCGCCAAGCTGTTCATGAACCGGCCGACGCTCTCCGACGAGCAGATGAACGACGTCACCTGGATCGGGTCGAGTTACTTCCTCGACACGCCCGGCTTCTATGACACCTATCGCGCCAAGACCCCACGCACGGCCTGGCCCTACGACGCGACCCGCGATGCGGGGCTGGCACAGGTGGACAGCGGCGGCGGCTATCCGTCCTGCCGGCAGTGGTGGGCCGATGGCGGCCAGGGACTGCGCAGCCGGCTGCTGGCACAGGTCGACCCGGACCTGCTGACCCGCATCGGGGGCTGGGTGGGCTTCCTGTCGCAGAGCGAGGTCAATGACTCGGTGATCCGCGCCGTCGTCTCACCGCGGCAGCAGAAAATGAACCAGGGCGCCGTCTACACCGACTACGGCGGCCAGATCGACAAGACGCTGCCGAACATCGTCACGCGCGGCGCGAGCGACCTGGGGCTGACCGTCGGCTCGCTGGGCTTCTTTCCGGCGATGGACGTGGTGCGCCAGGCGCTGCCGATGGTGCTGACGATGCTCAAGATGGCGCTCGTCATCTGCATCCCGCTGGTGCTGCTGATCGGCACCTACGACCTGAAGACGGTGGTGACGGTGAGCTGCGTCCAGTTCGCGCTGTTCTTCGTGGACTTCTGGTTCCAGCTCGCGCGCTGGATCGACAGCACGATCCTGGACGCGCTCTACGGCTGGGGGTTTGGCGCGGACAGGCCGCACACGAACTTCGATCCGTTGATCGGTTTGAACAACGCCTTTGGCGACATGCTCCTTAACTTCGTCATGGCGATGATGTTCATCGTGCTGCCGACGTTTTGGGTCATGGCATTGGCTTGGGCTGGCGTTCGCACGGGAAATATCGTGCAGGGGTTGTCCACCGCCACCTCGGATGCCAAGGGCGCCGGGGGGCGTGGCGCTGGTATGGCAATGAGCGCCATATCGAAGAAGTGACCTCCGTTCAGTCGTCGTCGGTCACATGCGGGTCGATGCGCCAGTCGCTCTTGTCATAAAGCCCGAAGCCGTTGGGGCCTTCCCTCCACTCGGGTTGCGGTTCCTCTTGATCAGGGTCGTCGTGCGGCACGAGCCATGCAGCTGTCACCGCAAAGGCAAGCAGCAGGACCAGCCAGAACGCGGAGTAGAGCAGCGCACCGAGCACGGCGAGCTTGACGATCCAGAGCACCGCCGTCGCCGCGCCCGCGGGCACCCCGCGCGTCACCAGCCAGCCGGCGACACGCTGCTCGCGGCGCAGGTATCCACGCCAGGCACGGCCAGCCCCCCGGCCCAGCCGGTGGCTCCAGCGCCCGTTGTGCGTGTTGGTGGTCATGCTCATATGCCTCGGCTTCAGTGGTGCCTCACCTCGCGGAGCGGCCGGTCGTGGCCTGCCCTCCAGCATAGACCGCGATCAGGAGGGCGGGTTGCGGCCGGCAGGGCCGGGTTGGCTCGGGTCCCAGGGCGATTAGATTCTGCGCGATAAATCAAACCTCATGCTACTTTCCATGCACGTTCTTGCAATGGCTCTAGGAGTCGATTGGATTCTGTGTTATTTTTATAACATGGATGGAAATTCTCGGCATCAGGTAATCAAGCGGCTGCAGGCGGGACTCCCCCGCGGGGCGCCGTTCGACCTTGCCACCCTGAGCCAGTTCGGGGTGTCGCCCCAGCTCGCCGCCCACTATGCCGACGGCGGGTGGCTCGTGCGCCTGGCCCATGGCGTCTATGCCTTCCCGAACGATGAGTTCGGGGTCTACGGTGCGCTGAAGTTCCTGCAACAGCGCGTGCCCGGCCTGCACGTCGGCGGCAAGAGCGCCCTGGCCCTACAGGGTGTGCGGCACAACCTGGGCAGCCGGGAGGCGCTGGTGCTGTGGGGCGACGGTCGTTTCGCGTTGCCGGCCTGGTTCACCTCGCGCTTTCCGGCCCGCTACGTCCACGCCCGCCTGTTCGACTGGCCGGACACGGCGCTGGCCAGCAAGACCCTGACCACGCCACCTGGCCTGCCCGAGGATCTGCGGGTGGCAGCCCCCGAGCGTGCCGTTCTGGAGCTGCTGTACGAAGCCGGCGTCAAGCAGAGCCTCGAAGAGGCCCGCAACATCTTCGATGGACTGCGTTCCCCCCGCAAGGACTTGCTCGGGCAACTGCTGTCCTGCTGCGCCAGCGTGAAGGCCGTGCGCCTGTTCCTCACCTGGGCGCGCGAGACCAGCCTCGTGGATGTCGATGCCTTGCTGGAGCAGTACCCGGTTCGCACCGGCAGCGACACGCGCTGGATGAGCCGGCTCGATGACGGCACCTTGCTGAGCCTGAGACCTCATGGATAAGACCTACGCGGACACCGTTCGCCTGCTGCTGGCCGTCGCGCCCGACGTGTTCGCCAACGACATCTTCGCCATGAAGGGCGGCACGGCCATCCGCTTCTGCTTGCCCGCCCAGTAGTAGCGGAAGTGCCAAGTCCTGCCCCCTGCAGCCGTGACGGCCAGGGAGAGGCCATCCAAGTCAGGGAGGGTGTATGCCTTGCCAGTTGCCTTGGCCTGTCGAACGACCAGGTCTGAGAGTGCCATGCTCTTGCTCCTGAACATGAGTCAGGAACCAGATGCTGGTCACGTCGACCTCGCCCCTCCATCAACAATCCGGAATCAGCCGCGCCCGCAAAAATGGACTTGTTTGTGGACTTAAAAGTCCTGGCTGTAGGCGGATCGCAGTGGACCGCGGCAGAACGTCAAAGAGAGGAAAAGTCCTTGTATGGCAACGACTTGCAGACTCTCTTGGACTTCTGCGGAAATCCGCAGAATGATGCGGTGGAGCGGGTGAAGGGAACTACTCTAAGCATCCAACCCATTGATTAACAACAGGTTTTTCGGGTTCAGTTGCCAAATTAGGGCCAGCAATTGTACCATTTGCCCGCCCTCGATGACATAGCAGCGTCTACTGTGGCCCACTGACAAGCACGGAAAGCCAGTGAGATGATTTCTTAAGCGGCTGACGGTCCATTCGCTCGCGCTGAGACCTTTTCGCTGTCATACCTATCCATTGCAGCACGGTAGCCGAGCAGACGTACGTCAGCTGACTCCCATCTTCAAGACCGAGCTGAACATGACGCCGGCCGCCTACATCGAATCGGTGCGCGTGGAGATGGCGCGCAACCGGCTGGAGACCACCGATGAGCCGCTCGACCGCATCGCCACGGCCTGCGGCTTCAACACCACCGACACGCTCAACCGCGCCATTCGCAGGAAGCTGAACACCACGCCGGCCGAATACCGCAGTAGGTTCCGCACCGCCTGCTGAGCCCGGGCACTTCGCCTGTGCGGCCGCTGGGGTTTGTGTGACGCGGGCGCACCATGCGTCAGCCAACAAGCCAGGAGAGACTAGCCTGCGGCAGTGGCTGCAATCTGTAGCGCTCTGCGCTCGAACCGCTCAGCCACCGGGTCTGCTCGTCCGCTGGGCCGCTGCAGGTGCGTCACGATTTCGTAGGGGCCGTCAGCAAGCGGTCGCATAGTGATCCCCCATCCATGACCATGTTCGATGCGCGATTGGGCGGATACCCCGACGCCGTAGCCTGCCGCAACCCATAGCGCCATCATCTCGAATGAAGTCACCCGCTGGATGTTCTCTTGGTCCAGAGGCATGAGGGAGGCCAACCTCTCATCCAGCAGGGGGCAAGTCTCGGCCTGCCAGCGATAAATGGGGTAATCCTGGAGATCGGCGATGGTGAGCTTCGCCTTGTCAAGTAAGTGGGACCGCGGCGGCATGGCAACGGCCATGTTCTCGGTCCACAAGGGTTGCGTTCTGAGGGTCGGATCGCTGAACCGCTGAAGCGAAATCCCTACGTCGTAGCAGCCTTCACGAAGTCCCTCAAGCAGATCGTCGCCTGCAACCTCAAAAAACGTGAGTGTGACGTCTGGTTCTTCCGCGCGTTGCCGTGCGAGAAGCGCCGAAAGTTGTGATGACGGTACGCCCGGCGCTACCGCAAGCCTGAGACGGGGAGGCGGGCTGGTGGCGTCGTGCATAAGAGCCCCCAAGAAGAGAATTTATCGTTTTCTGTTAAAAGCCGGAATGGCGAAGCACGTAAAGCCGCGCCAATCCTTGCTTTCGCTGATTTCCCAATTTCCGTTAAATCCCGGAATGGGGTCGAAATTTCCGTTAAAGCTGAACTGACCGGAGGGCCAGTTGGGTGGCTTACCTGGGCGCATCGCATCAGCTTTCACACCTCCAAGGGCTGGGCAACCCCTTCTCATCAAAGCGAAAATCCTAGCTCGTCACTCATCTGGCATCCCCGGCTCCTCACCTTCTCATTCCAGAATTCAACGGGCGATTCCGCCTTCAACGGGAAGATTCCGGTCTTTAACGGAAAACGACATTAGATCGGAAAGGTGAGCCAACATCATAAGTCAAGAGTGAACTTTAACGTGGTTAATCTTGATGGATTGAAGGACGCTTCTATTGATGCAGAAGCGTACTGTTCAACCCGGCCGACCTCCTGGCACGACTACCTATGAAGCCGAGCCGGCCTTGGCGTTCGGGCGGGCTGTGCGCGACGCACGCATGGCTCAAGGCATCGCTCAGGACGAGTTCGCGGCCATGGCGGATATCTCGCGCTCACATATGGGCAAGATCGAGCGTGGAGAGCATGTGCCCACGCTCCCCCTGATACTGAGAATTTCCGTGGCGCTCAGGCTCAGTGCGGCCGAACTGATGGCAGCAACAGAGCAAAACCTCCGTACTAAAATCGATACGTGAGCTGACCCTCCTGGAGGGCCTCAGCAGCAGTCGCCTGAGTGCGCGCGCAGGCGAACGATAAATCGCTCCAGCGACTCCGACAAGTCGTCGCTGTCGGGCCGAAGCAGGTAGGTGGTGATAACCGCTGAATCAACGGCCAAGGGACGGATTACCACGTCTGGACGCTGGCTGACCGCGATCCTGGCCGCTGTGGTGAAGCCGACACCATAGCCCGCGCCAACCAGGGTGAGCATCATGTCCAGCGAAGACACATGCTCGGCGACATTGGGCTCGCGCTCCAGCGGCCGCAACAGCCGGGCCAGTTCGCGGCAGTAGCCTTCGCATACCTGCGGGTCACATAGCACCAGAGGATGGCGCGCGAGTTCATGCAGAGGAACCTTCTTGTGTGACAACAGCGGGTGCCGGGGAGGCATGGCGACCACCAGTGGGTCCTGCCAGATCGGTTCGGACACTATGCCTTCGCCCACGTCGGCGGCGTGTGAGAATCCGATGGTGAAGTCGCCTGATCGCAGTCCGCGCACCTGCTCGGCCAACGGCACTTCAGACAGGCGTATCTCGATTTCTGGTTCTTCCTCGCGGCAACGGGCAAGGAACGCCGACAGCCGAGGATCAATCGCGCCGTCGGATACGGCGATGCGCAGTCTCCCTTGCGAGCCTGCTTCTACCGCTTTGACATTCTCCCGCGCTTGCTCCAAGACAGAGAACAATCTGCGAACGTCCTGCAGGAAGGCGACACCCGCGGAGGTCAGCAGGGTTCCTCTTCGATTTCGATCGAAGAGCACCACCCCCAATTCATCCTCAAGTTCTTTGATGGCTCGGGACAGCGGAGGCTGCTCGATATGCAGGCGCTCGGCGGCCCGCGTGAAATGCAACTCTTCCGCCAAGGCTACAAAGTAACGAAGGTGTCGCAATTCCATGGATCAATCCCTCTAAGTCGATTGCATGTATTGCTTATTCATTATTCTTTTCATTCCTGACAAGGAGATGATCAGAGGATTATTTTTTTGTCAGGATCATGTCTATGGTGCCTTTCGCAATCCTTGGCGCAGGTCCGCGACCAGATTCCTGACGGTAACGTACATGGTGTACTTAGGCGCGCCGCCATAGTCCGCGCGCCAGAGGATTGTTCCGTCCTTATCGAGCAGGATGAACGTGTGGCCGTCGTGGCTTTTGCCCATCATGCCGTAGCTGTTCGCGTCGTAGGCGCGCGACACGCTCAGATCGGGATCCGAAAGCACGGGAGTGGCCAACCGCTCGTTGCTTACCTTCTCCTTCAGGGCGTCGATCGGGTCGGTGCTGATGCTTACCAGAGAATCGACACCGAGAGCCCGGAATTCATCGATGTGCGACTCGATGTCCTTGAGCTGGTCCCAGCAGGGCTGGTGGCCAGTCGATTCAAGTGGGCGACACACACAGCCTCTACGCCTGGACGAGGTAGTTGCGCATCAGACCGGAGTCCTCATGCTCCAGCATGTGACAGTGGTAGAGGAACAGCCCCGGGTAGTCCCTGAAGCCGAGCAGAATGCGCACGCGCTCTCCGGGCATCACCAGCACCGTGTCTTTCCAGCCTTCGTCGAGCAGGCCGGCCTTGACCGTGCCTTGCTGGCGCGAGAACGCGGCGGCCACGGAGCGCCCGATCACCCGGAACTGCAGCCCGTGCACGTGCATCGCGTGCGCCATCGCCATGCCCATCATTCCAGTTTGCCCGTCATTGCGAAACTCCCAGATCTCGTGGGTGCCGAGCTTGACGGTCTCCAGCGGGCTCACGCCGAGCATGTCGAAGCTGTGGCCGTTGATGCCCCAGGTCATCATGCCCATGGTGAGGTTGAACACCTTGGGGTGGTTGAAGTTGACGGCAACGCGCGGCTCCGGCCGCGGCAACTGGGACAGACGCTGCGGCGGCAACGTCGGCTTGTCATTCCTGCCATGCTGGATCTGCAGCTTGAGAACAGGGAACGGTGCGCCATCGGGCAACGCCGATTCGTCCATCATGCCGCCCATCATTCCATTCATGGCCATCCCGCCCTCGAAGGCGAGACTCTGCAGCGTCAGTTCGGTGCCGGCCAGCCAGCGGCCGAAATCCACCCACAGGTCGACGCGCTCGGCCGGCGCCAGCATGACGTAGTCGCGCTGCAGCGGCGCGGCCAGCAAGCCGCCATCGGTCCCGATAACCGTCAGCGGCGAGCCGTCATGCCAGGCCAGTTTGTTGATGCGCGCGTTCGAGGCATTGAACAAGCGCAGGCGATAGGCGTCGCGCTCGACCGCCATGCTCGCATCGGGGCGGCCATTGACGAGGATCTGGTCTCCGAACACGCCCATCATGCGGGCCATCATTTGCCCCATGCCGCCCATCATGCCGCGGTCCGTCATGCCGCCCATGCCGCCGCCACCCATCATCCCGTGGTCTTGCGAGCTCTCCGCGGCCGCGCCGGCCGGGCTCTGCGACAGGTAGACAAATTGGTTGTCGTCGTCGAATGTCCGGTCCTGCAGGACCAGCGGGAGGTCATAAGAACCCGTGGGAAGTTCCAGGGCCGCTTCCTCGTCATCGCTGACCAGGAACAGGCCTGCCAGACCGAAGTAGACCTGCTTGCCCGTCCGGCCATGGGGGTGCGGGTGAAACCAGTAGCTGCCGGCCCGGTTCACGACCGTGAACTCGTAGACGTAGCGCGCGCCCGGCGCGATCGCGTAGCGCGGATGGCCATCCATGGGTTCCGGCACGTGCAGCCCGTGCCAATGAATGACGGTCGACTCCGGCAACTCGTTGATCAAGTCGATGCGCACGCGCTGACCCCGGTGCACGCGGATGATGGGTCCCAGGTAAGTGCCGGCCGATGCGTCAAGCGTGTTCGCATCGCCGCGCAGCAGCTTGCCCTGGTAACGCCACACCTGCGTCTGTGCCCCCGGGCGGATGGCGACACTGTCCTGCATCGCGTGCAGTTCGATGTGGACGTCGATGTTGGCCGTGGCGGGCTCCTCGCCGCCGGCTCTTGCGCTGACCTCTGGCAGGCCGAGCGCGGCGACAGCCACAGCTGTCGCGGAATGCATCAGGATGCGGCGTCTTTGTTGGTTCATGCGGGAAGTCTCCGATCGGGTTCAAGTGCGGCGACTGCGCCTACCAACCGCCCATCCGACCCATCATTCCACCCATCATGCCGAAATGCATCGCGGCCATGCCGATGACGCCCAGGATGGCAATGCCACCGATGACCGCGAGCACGATCACAACGATCTTAAGTACGCCGCCGCTCGAGTCACTCATGGGGCACTCCTTCCTTCGCGATCTGCGTCCAGGTGCGCCCTTGGTCCTTGCTGACAAAAACACTCCGCTTGAAGGTCGCGATGGCGACCTCGGCCCGTCGGGCAGGGTTCTGCGCGATGTATGCCACAGCATCCTCCATCAGTGCCGGGATCGTGACCTCTTCGGCTTTGGAGCCGGCCTTCAATGTGATCCTCGCCAGCGCCGCCTTGCCTGCATAGCTGCCAAACCACAGATGCTGCCCGTCCAGATCGAAGCTCGCGGCGAGTACCTGCTTGTCGCCGACCAACCGCTCGAAGCTCTCGGCCGAGTTCCGGGACAGATACAGCCCGTCGTCCATGCCGGCCGCAACGACTTTGGCGTCCGTGGGATGCACGGCCAGGCTGTTGAGCTTGGCCCCTAACCCCTTGGCAGCGGCGCGCGTCCACTTCAGGCCGTCGTTTAGCGTGTAGTAGATGCCCGCCTGACTCATGCGGGAGTTCGGCTGGTGGTTGAGCACGTACACCGCGTTGGTTGCATAGCTGGTCGCCAGCGTATGGAAATCCGACTCACCCGTAAGCCCAAGCTGCTGCCAAGTCTTTCCGCCGTCCCGGCTCTTGATCAGGCCAAAGGGATTGGTCAGTCCGGAACCTGGTGCCGGGTGCCCGCTGCTGTACAACGCGTCGCGCGTGGCAGAGTACCCCATGTAGTCGTGCGTCGGCCCCGCAGCCTTGGACCAGCGTCCATCCTCGAAGACGGCCAAGCCATGGTGACTGGGGATCAGAAGCTGTTTGCCGTCAGCGCTGTAGGACAGCCCGTGGACATGCATCAGTGTGACAGGCTCGCCAGCGTGGGCCGGGGCCGCTGCGAGGATGCCAAGTGCCAATGCGAGCATCCAGGCATGGAGAGATTTTTGTTTGTGGCGCATGGTTATCCTTCGTGATGATTGGGAAAGTGCATGAACGTACCCGCACCGCCAGCCGCAGCCGCGGCCGTGAGCCACAGGCGACGTTCGGGGTCTGGAAGGATTGTTGTGCGTGACATTTGCAGGCCTCGCCTGAATCCAGGGTGGGTGGAATGTGCTGCCGACCGCCAGTGAATGCGGCGTTCGTGCTTTGCTCGCTAAGCCTTGTCCGAATCGGTATTGCGGACCCCGGATTCCGCCTTGCTTTCGCCGGGCTTGGCGCTCTCATTCTTCTGGTTGCCATTCATGTCCTTCATCATGAAGAGCATCGCTACCGGGCAGATGAGCGCCACCAAGAAAGGGGCGCTGGCCAGAATGAACGCGTGGGCCGCTGGTATTGCGAAGTAGGCGACCGCCAAGCCAAGGCCTAGCCAGACAGCCATCTTCACCAATATTTTTGAATCGCATTTCATGTTGCTCTCCTTTGAAATTTGGGGTCTCGCAGAGGTATAGCTAGACCGACGGGTCCGGTAAAATTTCTGCTCCGGTACGAAGATGGAGTAACTTTTCCATGGGCATCACCGCCGCGATTCCTGCTCCAGGAACATCGGAACGAGCGGTCTCCATCAAGGCCTTGAGAAGCACCTCCACTTTCGATTCCTCCGTGAAGATCTCAATCTTGGTGTGTTCGCTGAGCCAGTCACTGGTAAAGAAATTCTTGTATTCGCCAAAGCCCTTGACTCTGGTCAGCGTGATACCTCCAACACCCATGCTCCTGAGTTGCCTTTCCAGGGACTCCACGGCCTCTGACGGGACAATTGCAACGACATACTTGAAGTTCATGATTTCCTCGCTGTCTTCCGTAGTTCGGCATTCGATAGATCAAATGACTGAAGGCTGAGGTCGCCATCATGGAAATTTGATGCATCGGCACGATGAACAGTTTCCCGTCGCGCAAGCCAACATAGGCAACCTGGAAAGACCAAGTACGACCAGACCGCAGAAAGCACTGGCGCGACTGGCTTCCGATCACTCAGGTCTTGGCACCGACTCCGCAAGCCGGGGCATCGTGCACGCGTTTGTCTCGACCACCGCGCCAGCAGCGCCTTGTGATTGGGCAAATCCACCTCGACCTTGGCACCTGGATCGGCTGAATTGAGGGCCGTGGTCACCGCGTTGACGCAGCGGCTGCAGGTCATAGGCCGAAGACCGAACGCCTTCATGATGGCGGCTCCTTGAAAGTAGGATCAACGCCTTCACTGTGAGGCCTCCAACCGTGGCAATGTCAAGCGATTCGAAGGATCCCCACTTTTAAATCATGGAATTTTGGTCGACACCTTTGACTTTTCCATCGTGACAAGGTGGAGACTGCAATCAACGCTGTGACGTGGTGGCGACTCCCTTGACGCCAAGAGCGGCCGCTGAGCTTGGTCGTCGCCAGAGCGGCCATGGCGTTCAGCAGTGTCAGCGTGGTCGTCAACGCCTTGACGCTACGCCTCAGGAAAGGAGACCGACCATGATGTACAACACCGCACCACGGCAAGAACAGGCTGCCGGCAAGTCGACGGGAGCCCGCCATCACCATATGCCCGCGCCGGTGATTGCGCAGCGGTTCAACATAGGACAGGCGGCCACACGCTCTGGCGTGACGGCCAAGATGATCCGTTACTACGAGTCCATGGGGTTGCTGCCCCCAGTGGCACGCACAGAGGCCGGCTACCGGCTGTACGGGGACAACGAAGTCCATACGCTGCGCTTCATTGGCCGTGCGCGGAACCTCGGCTTTGGCATGAATGAGATCACCGAGTTGCTCAAGCTCTGGCAGAACCGACACCGGGCGAACGCCGATGTCCGGCGCATCGCTCTAGCCCACATTGCCAACCTGGAGCATCGCGTGAGCCAGATGGTTTCGATGAAGCACACGATCGAGGTCTTGGCCGCGTCCTGTCATGGAAATGAACGGCCAGTTTGTCCGATCCTCGATGAGCTCGCCAAGTGAGCGAGCGCCATTCGGATGTGGGTCCACGACCGATAAAAAAGGCATCACCCGTGCCCGCCCATCCAAGGCAAGAAGCGTCCATCGGTCAAGCACAAGCTCAGGTAGAGCAGGCCAACGCATTGCACGCAGACCTGTGGCGCATTGCGCCTTCGGCGCTGAAAGAGGCTGATTCCGATCAGCCCTAACATCAAGGAGAATTTTTCATGGGATTGCTCCGCCGCCAATTTTTGTTGACCTCCGCTGCTGCCGCCACTGCGGTATTCGCCGGTTGTACATCCACATCTTTCAGTGATTCGAAAACAAGCTTCAACGGAAAGGTGAGTGGCACACCTCGCCGTCTTCTGGTCGAAAAGCGCTCGATTGAAGTTAACGGTCGTGCGGCCATGATGTTCCGACTTCAACAGCCAAACGGTACGCGCGGCCTCTTTCTCAATCCGGGAGAACGCTTCCTGGTCAATCTGGAGAACCGCATGGACGAAGCAACCATCGTCCACTGGCATGGGCAGACGCCCCCGCCCGACCAGGACGGTGTAAGTCAGTTCGGTATTCCGCTACTTCAGCCCGGCGAGCAGCGCGCCTATGATTTCGGCGCACGTCCTGGTACGTACTGGATGCATTCGCATCAAGGTTTTCAGCACCAGAAAATGTTGTCAGCTCCATTGGTAGTGCGCACAGCCGATGACGTGCGTGCTGACGCCCAAGAAGTAACGATATTTCTGGAAGATTTCTTGTTTCGTGACCCAGCCGAAATATTCACTGACTTGCAAGGCGGCAAATCAGAACATCACGATGCCATGGCAGGCATGGCAGGCATGGCAGGCATGGCAGGCATGGCAGGCATGATGCCGAGTAAAACTATGCCCAGCGCTCAAGAAATGCCAGGCATGAGTGGGATGAATGGCATGTCAGGCATGCAAATGGATTTGAATGATATCGAGTTCGACGCTTATCTCGCGAACGACCGCACGCTCGATGATCCAGAAATTATCCGAGTAGCCCAGGGTGGAAAAATCCGCTTGCGCGTTATCAATGGATCCGCTTCGACCAATTTCCATATTGATCTAGGGTCATTGCAAGGCACGATTGTGGCGGTCGACGGCGAGTTGGTCAAGCCATTGACGGGCCGTCGCTTCGGCTTGGCCATGGCCCAGCGGATCGACATTCTGGTCGACCTGCCGAAAAACGTTGGCGCTTGGCCAATCCTGGCGATGCGGGAAGGCGCCAGGCAGCAAACTGGCGTCATTCTTGCTACCGTCGGCGCAAACGTCGGCAAGCTGGCAAGCATAGCTGACACCATGGCCGGCCCCCTGACCTTCGACCTGGAAATGCAATTATCCGCGCTCACCCCATTGGAACTTCGTCCCGACACTACCCATTCCACGTTGAAGCTGACTGGTTCTATGGCGCTATATAGCTGGGGTATCAACGAAAAAGGCTGGAACAACCGGGATACCGTGAAGATCAGAAAAGGGCAACGCGTACTGATCACTTTTCAGAATACGACGATGATGGCACACCCCATGCACTTGCATGGTCACGCTTTCCAGGTTGTCGCGTTCAACGGCAAAGCATTTGCGGGAGCGATGCGCGATACGGTCCATGTACCGCCAATGGCAAAGGTAACTATCGCGTTTGATGCGGACAGCGCTGGCCAATGGTTATTGCATTGCCACAACACGTATCACATGGCGGCGGGCATGATTACTGAAGTAGCCTACGTCTAAAAATGTACGCTAGCTCAACCTGATAACGACAAGCATGGTGCTTCATGAGTGCGAATGAACGTTTATCTGAAGGCGTTGCCACGCCTGCGCCGTCGGCCCAGTATCTGGATGCCAAACGGACCATCCAGGAGATGGCAATGTCCAGCGGGCGCCACTTGCTGGATGCTCCCGTCATGCGCCTCTGCGTGATGGCTGTGTACGCTGGAATGCTGATCGCCGCCGGTGCATTGTTCTCTGTGCTGCTCTCCGCGGGGGTGGAGACGCAAGGTCCACGCCGGCTGCTCGAAGGTCTCGGCTTGACAGCCGGGTTCTGTTTCGTGATTCTGTCTCAGGCCGAGCTATTCACCGAAATCAATGTCGTCATGCCGGTGACCCTGCTTCACTACTCGAAATGGAGCCTTGTGGGGAAGGCGACGCGATTTTGGGCACTGGCTTTTGTCGGCAATCTTGTCGGCGCAATGGTGATTGGTTATCTCGTGGCTACTGTGCAGCACTATCCGCCGGAAATCGCTTCGCGCCTCGCGGAAATTGTCTCGACCAAGATGGCCTATCGCGAAATCGGTGGCGTCACCGGATGGCTTCAAGTCGTCCTGTCCGGAATGCTGGCGAACTGGCTGGTAGGCCTGGCAGCGTTCTTCGCCACCATGGGGTGCACCATCCTCGACAAGTTCATCCCGTTGTTCCTGGCGGTGTCACTCTTTGTCGCCGCGGGCTTTCAGCACAGTCCGGCGAACATGGCGTACTTTTCATTGGCTGCGGGGGCGGGTATGGGACCGACATGGAGCGCCGCACTGGGCTGGAGCATTGTCCCGGCGGCCATCGGAAATCTCCTCGGTGGCCTATTGTTTGTTGTCCTGCCGCTATGGATTGCTTTTGGCTCGAAACACAGCGCCATGATTGAAGGCGATAATTCTGGGGCCAAGTCATGAGCGCGGATGCCCACAAGCCACAAACCGTTGATGCAGTTGGAAGCGGCGTCAGGGAACGTAGACTGTTCAGGGCGAAGGTATCGCTGCGGCCCATTTGGAGCGCATTTTCGGCCACCTCTGCCGCGCCCAAGGCCAGCCCGGCGGAAACCAGGACCAACATCACATCAACGGTCGCCACGTACTGCGCGATCAGTGGCTCCTGCCCACACGTGCGAAGGAAGCGATCGATCTGGCACGCATGACCTTCGCAGATGGCGGGGTCGCCCAGCGTCAGGGGATAGCGCAGCACTTCCTTCGTCGGAACCTGCTTGAAGGCGAGCACGGGATGGCGGGCAGGCACCGCCATCATCAATTCATCCTCCCAAGCAGGAGTGACCACGATGCCATCGCCTGCATCTTCGGCCCTCGAAAACCCGGCGTCGTACAGGTCGTCGTGCAGTCCCTTGTCCAGTTCCTTGATGGTGCGGGACAGAAGCGACTGGTCGATGTGCAGCCGCTCGGCAATGCGGGCGAAGTGGAGTTCTTCGGCGACGGCCAGAAAACATCGGAGGTGACGCAATTCCATGAGTCAATGTCCTTATGAGACTCGATCGTGCTCGCTGTGGGGCCGCGGCAGCGCCAACCGCTGTTTCTTTCAAGTGGCGGCGTTCTCATGCACTGGCTCTGCAGTGACGTCCTCTTCTTGCTCATCTGGGCGATGAGCCAGCCGATACAGAATTGGCAACACGAGCAGCGTCAGTACGGTGGACGACAAGATGCCGCCGATAACCACGGTGGCCAGAGGCCGTTGGACTTCCGCGCCCGTTCCCGTGGCGATGGCCATCGGGATGAAGCCCAGCGACGCCACCAAGGCCGTCATCAACACGGGGCGCAAGCGGGTCAGCGCGCCCTCGCGGATGGCTGCGTCCAGCGGCGTTCCGCCCTCTCGCAGGCTGCGGATGTAGGAAATCATCACCAGGCCATTGAGCACGGCAACGCCCGATAGCGCGATGAAGCCCACGGCGGCCGAGATGGACATGGGAATGTCGCGCAGCCACAGCGCCAGGATGCCGCCGGTCAGTGCGAACGGAATGCCGGTAAAAACCAGCAAGCCATCCTTGACATTGCCGAACATGGCAAACAGCAGCACGAAGACCAGCAGCAGCGACACCGGAACGACGATCTGCAAGCGCTGGGTGGCGGATTGCAGGTTCTCGAAAGTGCCGCCCCAGCTCGTCCAGTAGCCTGTGGGAATCTTGACCTGCGCCAGCGCAGCCTCGGCGTCGGCCACGAAGGAGCCGACGTCGCGGCCACGCACGTTGGCGCTCACCACGATGCGGCGCTTGCCGTTTTCCCGGCTGACCTGGTTGGGGCCGGGTGCCAGCTCGAAGCTCGCCACCTCGGCCAGTTGGATGAAGTTGGTTCGTCCTTCGCCGCCACCTGTGCCGCGTGGCAACGGAATCGGCAGGCGCTTCATGCTTTCAAGGTCGTTGCGCAGGGACTCCGGCAGCCGAACCAGGATGTCAAATCGACGGTCCCCTTCAAACAGCGTACCGGCCTCGCGCCCGCCGATGGCCGTGGCCACTGCATCTTGGATGTCGGCCACGTTCAGCCCGTAGCGCGCGGACTTCTGACGATCAATGTTGACCGTGAGCATCGGCAATCCTGTGGTCTGTTCAACTTTGACCTCAGACGCACCGGGGATCTTCTGCAACATGGACGAGACTTCTTCGGCTGTCTTGTTCAATACGTCCATGTCGTCGCCGAAGATCTTCACCGCCACATCGCTGCGAACCCCTGATATGAGTTCGTTGAACCGCAGTTGGATCGGCTGGGAGAACTCGTAGTTGTTGCCCGGTATCTTGCCCACCACCTCCTGCACGGCGGCCAGCAATTCGTCGCGTGACTTGCGCGGCTCGGGCCATTCAGACATGGGCTTGAGCATGATGTAGCCGTCGGAAATGTTCGGTGGCATGGGGTCGGAGGCAATTTCTGCCGTTCCAGTACGAGCGAAGACACGGTCGATCTCGGGGAACTTGGCTTTCAGCGCCGCTTCCAGTTGCTGCTGCATCGCCACCGATTGGGACAAACTGGTGCCGGGAATGCGCAAGGCCTGGATGGCGAAGTCACCTTCGTTCAAACCTGGAATGAACTCACTGCCCATGCGGGTCGCGATCAAGCCGCACAACACCACCGCCACTGCGGCGACTGTCAGGACGACGGCCTTGGCCGCCATCACGCGGTCCAGCAGGGGGCCGTACCAGCGCTTGGCTTGAAGCATCAAGAAGTTTTCCTTCTCGCTGACCCGATGGCCGATGAACAGAGCGACCGCTGCCGGAATGAAAGTCACCGACAGGATCATGGCCCCCACGAGCGCGGCTACCACCGTGAACGCCATCGGGTGGAACATCTTCCCCTCGACGCCGGTCAGGGCGAAGATGGGCAGGTACACCACCATGATGATGAGCTGCCCGAACAGCAGCGCACGGCGTGATTCCTTGGATGCCAGGAACACCTCGTGAAAGCGCTCCGCCCGCGTCAAGGGCCTGCCCTGGTGCGCCTGCGCATGGGCCAGTCGGCGCACGCAGTTCTCGACGATCACCACCGCCCCGTCGATGATGATGCCGAAGTCCAGCGCCCCCAGACTCATCAGATTGGCGCTCACCTTGTAGAGCACCATGCCCGTGAAGGTGAACAGCATCGACAAGGGAATCACCGTCGCCGTGATGATGGCCGCTCGGATGTTGCCCAGGAACAGGAACAGGATCACGATCACCAGAATCGCGCCTTCCAACAAGTTCTTCTTGACCGTGCTGATGGCTTTGTCCACCAAAACAGTACGGTCGTAGACGGTCACCGCATGGACCCCCTCAGGCAGGCTGCGGTTGATCTCCACCATCTTCTTGTCGACGGCTTGCGAAACCGTTCGGCTGTTTTGGCCAATCAGCATGAAGACCGTGCCCAGCACCACTTCGCGGCCGTTGTCTGTGGCTGCGCCGGTGCGCAGTTCGCGCCCCAGCCCCACGTCAGCCACGTCGCGCACCCGGATTGGCACGCCGCCCGCGCTGCTGAGGATGACATTGCCAATGTCCTCCAGCGTCTTGACTTGCCCAGGTGCCCGGACCAGGTACTGTTCGCCGCGCTTTTCGATGTAACCCGCACCCACGTTGCCGTTGTTTCGATCCAGCGCCGTCACGATGTCCTGTAGGGTGACGCCCAGCGAGGCCAGTCGCTCGGGTATCGGCGAGATTTGGTATTCCTTGGCATAGCCGCCAATCGAGTTGATCTCCGTCACGCCGGGCACGTTGCGCAACTGCGGCTTGATGATCCAGTCCTGAATCTCGCGCAGGTCGGTGGCCGTGTAGGGCATGCCATCAGGTTTCTTGGCGCCGTCCTTGGCCTCGACCGTCCACAGGTAAATCTCGCCCAGGCCGGTGGAGATTGGCCCCAGCGCAGGCGTGATGCCGGAAGGCAGTTTTTCCCGCGCCTCCTGGATGCGTTCATTGACCAACTGGCGCGCGAAGTAGATGTCGGTGCCGTCCTTGAAGATCACGGTCACTTGCGACAGTCCATAGCGCGACAGGGAACGGGTCTGCTCCAGGTTGGGCAGGCCCGCCATCACGGTTTCAATCGGGTAGGTCACCCGTTGCTCGGTCTCCAGCGGTGAATATCCTGGCGCTTGGGTATTGATCTGTACCTGGACGTTGGTGATGTCCGGTACGGCATCGATGGGGAGCTTTTGGTAGTTGAACACGCCGACGGCAGCCATACCGATGACTGCCAGCAACACCAACCATCGGTGCTCGATGGCTGCGCGAATGAGTTTTTCAAACATGTGCGTTGCTCCGGCATCAATGGGTGTGTTCGGCAGAGGCTTTGCCAAGCTCTGACTTCACGACAAAACTGCCAGCCGACGCATACGGAGCCCCCGCCTTCAGCCCTTGAACCACCTCGACGCGCTTGCCATCACTACGGCCCAACTGCACGGGCTGGGCAATGAAGCCACCATTCACTTTCAAAAACACGACGGGCTTGTCGCCCACGGTCTGAATGGCATCACCGGCCACCGTCACGGGCACGTCGGCCTCAGATGAGGTCACTTCCACGTTGACAAACAGTCCGGGACGCCAAGCGCCTTGGGGGTTGGACAAGACCACGCGGGCCTTGGCCATGCGGGTTTGTTCGCCAATCAGCGCGCCAACAAAGGTGATGGTGCCTTGCGCGCTGGCATCGAATGCCGTTGCCTTGATGGTGACCTTTTCGCCGACCCTGACCAGTGGCAAGTCCTTGGCAGGTATGTTGATTTCAGCCCAGACCTGTCCCAGATCGGACACGGTGAACACGGCGGCGTCTTCCTTGACGGCCTCACCCAGGCTGAGATGCTTTTCAATCACCAGGCCATCGAACGGGGCGCGCAACTCAAAGCGATTCAGCCCTCCCGAAGATCCCGCGCTCAACCCCAAGGCCGACAGCTTCTGCTGAGCATTGGCCACAGCGACTTGCGCCTCGTTTAACGCCTGCCCTGCTTGTAGGTAGTCCTGCTCGGCGGAAATTTTCTGCTCCCAGAGCCGCTTTTCACGCTCGAACGTGGTCTTGGCCAAGGCCAGACGCTTTTGTGCTGTCTGCAACTCGCTGCGCTGCTCAGACGCAGCCGGGCTGGCAATGACTGCGAGAACCTGTCCCTTCTTGACTGCTTGACCCAGACTGGCCTGAACGCTCTCGACCACTCCTGCAATGCGTGGGACAACGTGCGAAGTCCGGTCTTCGTTCAAGCGAATTTCCCCGGGCAATTGCAAGGCTGACTTGATTCGTGCCGCGCCAGCCGTGTCGATGCTAATGGATGCCGCTTTGATTTGTGCATCACTGAGTTCGACTTTCCCCTCCTCTTGGTTGAGGACGAACATGAAGGGTTCGTTGGCTGTCTGGGCAACGATGCTGATCTCGAACGCGTGCGGCTCCGGCACGACCTCGCGGCTCAGCAGGCTGTCCTTGTCAGGCGCGAAGTTGAGCGCCTGCTTCTCGCCGGTCAAGCGCGTGACGGTGGCGCTGACCTTTGCAGTGTTGCTGGCAAGTGGTTTGCCCTTGTCATAGAGCCAGATTCGCAAACGAGGCTCACCGCCTTCCTCCGCGAGCAACGCCTCCAATCCGAAATCCCCTTCATTGAACAGTTTGCCGCCATGCACCCCCTTGCTCGGCCCTTCGTGGTGCTCACCGTCCGCATGGCCCTTGTCGTGGTCGTGCTGGTCACCACTTGCCTTGTCGTGATGCTCACCATCACTGTGCGCCTTGGACTCAACGTGGCTGCCGTGACCGTGGCCATCACCTTCGGCTGTCTTGGTTGCTTTGCCGCCGAGAATGGCGCTGCCCAGTACGATGCCCGTCGCAGCGATCACGGCGATGGCGATCAACTGCTTCTTGCTGACGCTCAGTTTGTTCGTGTCGATTTTCATGTTTATTCCTTGTTCGCTGGCGGGGTGGCACTTGCGGCGGATTCGCCGAGCACTCGGTCAATGTCCGCCGCTGCGCGATGCGCTTCAGCCAGTGCTTTGAGGTATTGGGATTGGGCGGCGAAGTAGGTGCGCTGTGCGTCCAGCACTTCCAGGAAGTTGAACTTGCCGTTTTCAAACCCGACGGTGGCCGCGTTGTAGGCGCTCTTGGCCCCAGGCAACACCTCCCGCTGCAACACGTCGATTTCTCCGCGAACCGACGCCAGCCGCTCGCGGGCTTGCAGAACCTCCGTGTCAAGGCGCACATTCAACGCTTGGAGTTCGTCCCGCGCCTTGTCTTCACGCTTCAACGCCTCCAGCAAGTTGCCCTGATTGCGATCAAACAAAGGCAGCGGCACGGAAACGCCGAGCATCAATTGATTGCGCTGAAGCTCGTTCGGGCGTTTCACGCCCAGGCTGACCGTGATGTCGGGGGTTTGCTTGCTGCGCTCCACATCGACCAGCGACCTACGGCGTTCGACCTCCAACCGCGCCCGGCGCAGTGCCGACGAGGCCGACAGGCGCTGCTGAATGTCATCCAAAAAAGGGATGACCGGAAGCTCGTCCACGCTGCCTGCCACCTGGGTAAATCGCGGCGGGTTGGCCCCCAACAAACTGGCCAGACGCGCCCGCGCACTGCGTTGCTCGCTCTGAGCCTGCGTCAGTTCAACCCGTACTCCCGCCTCGGCCACCCGAGCCTTGGTTTCTTCGACTGGAGAAACCTTGCCCGCCGCCACGCGTTTGGCAACAGCATCGGTGGCTCGTCTTGCCAGATCGGCGCTGGCTTGGGCCAGTGCTGCGCGCTCCTGTGCCGCCAAAGTCTCGAAGAAGGCCGCGATCACGGCGGCGCGAACTTCGACGCGGCGTACGTTCAGTTCTTCGGCTGCAATGTCGCGTCCTCGCTCTGCCGCCGTGATACGGGCAGCGCGCTTGCCACCCATTTCGATGGGCAGATTGATCTGCACGCTTTGTGTGCGGGTCTGCGCCCGCTGGTCTTCCAGTAAGTACGCCAGTTCTGGATTTGGGCGAGCTTGCCCCTGGATCACCTGGCCTTGCGTTGCCTCGATTTCCCGCCTCGCGACAGCCAGATCTAGATTGCCATCCAGGGCTAGCGCGATGGCCTTTTGCAGCGTCAGGAGTGTCGCCGCCTCGGCTTGCAAGCCGCTGTTGACGGTGTCTTGTGCTGCTGGCAGCGCCTGAGCGAAAGCCGCCCCTGCGGAGAGCGCAATGAGCAAGCCCGTCGCAGCCGCAACTTTTGAGGCGCAGTGGACAGCGACGGACCCCCGTCGTTTGTGATTGTGATAATCCTTCAACATCCGATTCTCCAGTGATATTCAAATACACGAGGGAATCGGCGGAGAGCGATCGAAACGATCGCCTGCTACGTCGTCACGTCAACCGCACGAAGTCGGCTGGATACGGTCACGCGCCATGCATGACCGTATTGGTGGCGACGAAGGGAAAGGAACGCGCTCCCCGCCGATCAGGCGAGGGCACGCCATCGAGGGCGGTCGAGGCGTTCGAAAGGGGGCGATGTGAGATGCGTCCCGTGATCTGCTGTATGCAGAGACGAGTCGGCCAGCGACGCAACCGTGACTACCCCAGGCAAGGCCGACAAGCATCCGGCGTGGCAGGAGGCGCAATCAGGATCGCCGCCAATGGTCTTGGCTGGATCGGAGGATGCGTCCTTGCCGTCCGCAGTTTTATGCTGATGGTCATGGTGACCGATGTGCTTGGCTGCGGCACCGGTTTCGTGTCGGCAATAGCCTGCTACCGCCGCCCAGCTGAGCTGCAGCGGCATGAACACCAACAGAAAAATTACCAGCCATTTACGCACAGGGCAAACAGTGTAGCAGCTACGGGCTTTAATCTGTCACTCCTTCACCACTCGGGTTTGTCTCAGAGCCCTGTGCGCGTAGCGTGCCTCCACACGGGTTCATCCGGAATCAAATCAGGGCCGCTTCTGTATTCGACGAGGTGTGGCCGCTTTGACGAACCGAGGCGGCACGGGGGGCACAGGCAGCGCAGGGTACTGGCGGCAGCAGTGTCAACCGCCGGAATACAGTTCCAGTCGCGCACGCCGTGCTTCCGGTGCTTCGCTACGCATCTCATCGACAACCTGCTGGCGCGTCTTCGGCGCTTCGGAACTCTTGATGGGCACCGGCAGTCCAAGCTGCATCAACGCAAGCGTACCGTCCTTGCGAGCTGTCTCGACCTCGGCCATCACCTGTTCGCGGGTCTTGGTGCTCTTGAAGTGATCGGGGTGGTACGTGAAGCCCTGTTCCGTGGGTGCGGCATGCCAGAGCGAATTGGCCTGGGCCGCCATCGGCAGGGCCGTGGCCAGGACGACAATCTTCAGGGCGACAAGATGGGTCAGTTTCATTGCATAGTCCTTTCCAGTGTGATCTGCAAAAAATCGATATGCCCGAAGGCATGAGCACAATGTAAGAACCGGCACCGAACAGGAGTAAAACGTGCAGATGACAATTTGGACAGGTTGCGAGAGGCCGTGGAAGGAACGGCACGCATGAAGCTGCTGATCGTGGAAGACGAAGCCAAGATCGCGGACTATCTTCGCAAGGGGCTCGCTGAAGAAGGTTATGTGATCGACGTGGCGGCCAATGGCATCGATGGCCTCCACATGGCCTCGCACGGCCATTACGACCTAATCGTGCTCGACGCCATGCTGCCGGGCATCGATGGCTTCGGCTTGCTGGCTGCGCTGCGGCAGAGCAAGCAGACGCCGGTGATCATGTTGACGGCCCGCCACCGCATCGAAGACCGGGTGCGCGGACTGAAGACGGGAGCGGACGATTACCTCGTCAAGCCATTTGCCTTTTCCGAGCTGGTGGCCCGCATCGAGGTGCTGCTGCGCCGCGCTGCTGGTACTGCACCCGCACCCGATGCGCTGGTGCTGGGTCTGGGGGACTTGCAATTGGACCTGGCGAGGCGGCGCGCCACTCGGGCTGGCCAGCGCATCGACCTGTCGGCCAAGGAGTTCCAGTTGCTGACGCTGCTTCTGCGTCGCAAGGGTGAGGTTCTGTCGCGCACCGAGATCGCCGAGCAGGTGTGGGACGTGAACTTCGACCACGGCACAAACGTGATCGACGTCGCTGTGCGTCGGCTGCGGAACAAGCTCGACCTGCCCTTCGAGCGTCCGCTGCTGCACACGGTCCGTGGCATGGGCTACGTGCTCGAAGAGCGTCAGCCGTGAGACCGAGGCTTGCCGGATCGCTGGGACTGCGGCTGGCCCGCTGGCTCGCCCTTCTCACGCTCGTGGGGCTCGCCTTGACCTGCCTGGGGGTCTATACCGTCACCGCGCTGAACTTCAAGGACCGGCAGATGGACACGTTGCGGCAGAAGCAGATCCAGGTGAACCATCTCATTACCGAGTCGGGAGAACTGGACGGCGGCACGCTTGGACACAAGCTCGACGACAGCGTGGTCGGCCGGCAGGGCATGAAGGTGATCCTGACCAGCGCCGACGGCAACATTCTCTATGCCAGTTCGGCAATTCCAATTGATTCCCGCACGATCAACCTGCGATTCGAGGCCACGACCGGCACCACCCCCGTCCAGGCGGTGCTGAGCCTTGACGTCAGCGAGGACGATCGTGTGCTGGAACGCTTGGCCCGCACTCTGGTCGCGGCTGCGCTTGCCGGAGCGGTGGTGATTGCTGCTGGCGGATTCACGCTGGTGCAAATCGGGCTGCGTCCCGTACGCGATCTCTCGGCACAAATCCAGGCACTGGAGGCCGATACCCTGCATCGGCTTTTGGATGGCTCCGCCCAACCCGACGAACTGGTTCCGCTGGTGGCCCATGTCAACGAGCTGCTGAAGCGTCTGCACAAAGCTTATGAACAACTGGAAGCATTCAATGCCGATGTTGCGCACGAACTGTTCACGCCGTTGGCGACCCTGATGGGGAGCACCGAGGTCGCTTTGCGCAAGGCACGCGATGCCGACGCGCTACGGGATGTGTTGGGTTCGCATCTCGAAGATCTCCAGCGCATGTCGATGATCGTGCAGGACATGCTCTTCCTGTCGCAAGCCGACCGTGGAGCTGAAGCCCGCCGCGAGCACGTCGGCAGCCTGGCCGGCGTTGCGCGCGCAGTGGTAGATCTGCACGAGGCGGCCATCGAGGAAGCCGGTCTTCAGGTCCGTATCGACGGCGATGCCACATGCACGGCCGACGTGCGCTTGCTACAGCGCGCGCTATCCAACCTGATCGGCAACGCAACCCGGCACGCGCATCTGCACAGCACCGTCTTCGTGCAGATCGACCGGCTGGACGGCGAGGTAGCCCTGCGGGTGATGAACCAAGGCCACACCATTGCTGCCGAACATCTGCCCCATCTGTTCAACCGCTTCTACCGGGCGGATGCAGCGCGGTCGGACGCCGTCCGCAATCATGGACTGGGCTTGGCCATCGTGGCCGCCATCGCCCGCATGCACGGAGGGCGGACCATGGCCGAGTCGAGCGATGGCGTCACGTCCATCGGGCTCGCGGTGCCTGACTCCCACACACAATAGTTACAACTGATTGAGCACCACCAACAGGCTGGCCTCCACTAACCAATTGCTTCCTCCAGCAGGAGAAGCGCCAGAAAGCCGGCAAAGAACATCGCCGTCACCCATGGGCGATCTGGCGTCTCGTGCGCTTCAACCAACAATTCTTCGGTCACGAGGTAGAGCAGCGCAATCAGACCAAAGGCGAAGAAACCGGTCACGACGGGGCTGGGTAACAAGGCCACCGGCGCTCCGAGCAAAGCCCCGATTGGCAGCACAAGCACGAGGGCGGCCGTGATCCCAACGACCTTGGCACGGGAGCGAACGCTCTCGCCGAGTTCCGTCGCCACCGTCAAGCCAAGGAACAGCACTTCGATGGTCAGGGCGATGGTCAGTAGCAGGCCGACTTTCGGGCCAGCCGCAAACCCGATACCGAGCACCAAGCCATCAATCAGGATGTCGATGCCGATCACTGTCAAGAAACCGGTCGGACCTTTCGCCAACGCCTCCAAATGCTTCACCAGCAGCATGGTGGCGACACCGATCGCACCGCCGATCAGCGTTGCCCAAGGCGAACCCCGGTGCATGATGTCGGGCAGGATTTCGCCGGCCGCCGCTGCGAACACGACGCCAGCGGCAAAGTGCTGAATCGCGCTGACCAGCGTTGCCCCTGGGCGCGCGTTCACCGCGACCGTGGCGCCGATGATGGCGGCCGCTGCCGGGATCAAGGTGTAAATCCAGGCCGAAATCGCTATGACTCAGATCACCGCGTTGCCACACTGAACACAGAATTTCGCACCGGCCTGAACGACGCTACCGCACTTCGTGCACGATGCCGGCACCAGCGATGCTGCGCACTGGCTGCAAAAACGAGAGCCCTGCGGATTGATCGCTTTGCATTGCGAGCATGGGATGCCGCTGACCGAAGGCGCTGGATTGCGTCCCCAGTCGTGACCGCTCGGACTGCCGTGGCCGTGGCTATTTCCATGCCCGTGAGAGCTGCCATGCCCCCCGCCGTGATCGCCGCCATGCCCGCCAAGAATTCGATCCCAGATTCCCATTTTCAATACTCCAGACTTCGGTTTACTGGTCCGCCCGCTTCCCGAGCAGCCGCAACCCGTTGAACACCACCAGCAAACTCGCCCCCATGTCGGCGAACACGGCCATCCACATAGTGGCATCATCGAAGATGGCCAGCAGCAGGAATACCAGCTTGATGCCCAGCGCGAGACTGATGTTTTGCCAAAGTACGGCGTGGGTGCGCTTGGAGAGCCGTATCGTTTCCGGCAGACGACGCAGGTCATCGTTCATGACGACGACATCGGCGGCCTCCATCGCAATGTGGGTCCCTGCAGCGCCCATGGCAAACCCAATGTCAGCCCTGGCAAGAGCGGGCGCGTCATTGATGCCGTCGCCAGTCATCGCCGTGATGCCCACGCGCTGCTGAAGTTCGCCGATGGCCTGCAACTTGTCTTCGGGTAGCAGGTTGCCGCGCACCTCGGCTATGCCCGCCTGGGAGCCAACCGTGCGCGCGGTTGCGACGTTGTCCCCTGTCAGCATGACTGGTATCACGCCCAGCGACTTCAGGTCGGAAACGGCCTGCGCGGAGGATGGCTTGATGGTGTCCGCCACCGCACAGATCGCCATGACACGCTCGCTGTTAGCAAGAAGCGTGACGGTGCGGCCAGCTTGTTCATGCACTGCGAGGCGGGCTTCGAGTTCAGCTGAGCATTGCCCCCGCTCTTCGATCCAACGGTGGTTGGCCAGCGCGTAGGGGTGATCGCCGATCACCCCTTGCACGCCGCGCCCTGCAACGGCTTGAAACTCTCCCACCTCTTGATCGGCGGTTGACAGCCCCTCTGCGATGGCTTTGGAAACCGGGTGATCCGACCGACTTGCAAGACTTTTCGCAAGCCCCTCTAGAGCCCGTTGATCGAGACTTGAGTCCACGGGCTCGAAGGCCACCAGTTTTGGCTTGCCTTCGGTGATGGTGCCGGTCTTGTCCAATGCCACAGCTTTGATCTTGCGCGCATCCTCCAGGTAAACGCCGCCTTTGATCAAGATCCCCCGCCTTGCCCCAGCCGCCAAGCCGCTGACGACCGTGACAGGTGTGGAAATGACCAAGGCGCAGGGGCAGGCAATGACCAGCAGCACCAAGGCCTTGTAGATGGCCTGCATCCAGGTCAAGTCCGCGATCCACGGCGCTAACAACGCGACGGCGACAGCCAAAATGAAAACTGCGGGTGTGTAGATGGCGGCGAACCGATCCACGAAACGCTGGGTTGGCGCACGGGATGACTGCGCCTGCTCGACGGCGTGGATGATGCGCGCCAGGGTGCTGTCCGAAGCGGGCGCGGTGACTCGGATTTCCAGTGCTGCAGACTGGTTGATGGTGCCTGCGTAGACTTCGTCGCCCGGGGCCTTGTCTACCGGCAGGCTTTCCCCTGTCACAGCAGACTGGTCGATGGCACTCTGGCCGAGCGCCACGATGCCATCTAGAGGAACGCGCTCTCCTGGGCGGATGCGCACTATCGCGTCGACAGCGACCGCTTTGACGCCGACGCGCATCCAGCTGCCATCCCCTTGGCGCACCTCGGCTTGCTCCGGTGCGAGAGCCAGCAAGCTCTTGATGGCGTTACGCGCCCGATCTACAGCCCGTGCCTCGATGGCTTCTGCGATGGCATACAAGGCCATCACCATGGCGGCTTCTGGCCACTGGCCTATCAAGAAGGCGCCTGTCACGGCCACAGTCATCAGGGCATTGATGTTCAAGCGGCCCTGCCGCAGCGCGGAAAGACCTTTGCCGTAGACCGAGAAGCCCGCCAGTGCGATGGCCACTGCGGCCAGCGCCATCCCCAGCGCTCTTGCTGGCCAACTATCCGGAAAGGCGAATGCCAAGCTTTCAGCCGCCAATGCCAAGCCTAAGGCACCAATCAATTTGCCCCATGCAATCCAGAAGCCTGTTGGCGAGGCAGCGGCAGCTCCCGCCGATTTATCTTCCACGCCGAGTGGCTCCGGTTTGAAGCCCGCCTTGCGAATCGTATCCAGTGCCTGCAGCAAAGCGCGGTCATCGGCTGCGATGGCCAACTCGCGATCTCCCAAGTTGAACTGCAAGCCACGAATGCCTGCCAGGCCGTCCAGCGCTTGACGGATTTCTGACTCTTCCGAAGCGCAGTCCATGTTCGCGATCCGAAATCGCTGTGGCGCGGCAGTCGTCGCACTAGACGCCGCCGGCTCACTCACGACTGGCGGTGCAGCGCAGCCACTTCCACAGCCGCAGGCAGTGTCAACTTCTTGGTGTTGGCGAGCAGGGTTCATGATCTTCTCCTTGTCGGATGGATTAAAAACCCTGTAGCCACTACAGTGTCAAGTGCCTACAATAGCTAGGAAATAACCAGCCACCGCTAAAGGTGAAGATATGAAAATCGGCGAACTGGCCAAGGCCACTCACACCCAGGTCGAGACGATCCGGTATTACGAACGCGAAGGATTTTTGCCAGAAACGCCACGTACAGAAGGTAATTACCGCGTGTACGGCAGCGAACATGTTGAGCGGCTGTCCTTCATTCGGCACTGCCGAGGGCTGGACATGACGCTGGACGAAATCCGGGTGCTGCTGCGCTTCAAGGATTCCCCTCACGAGAACTGTGCACAGGTGAACGACCTGCTCGACGAGCACATCGGCCATGTGGCCGCCCGCATCAAGGAGTTGAAGGCGCTGGAGCGACAGCTCAAAACCTTGCGGGAAAACTGCCGTGAATCCCAGCAGGCCAGCCAATGCGGCATCCTGACCGAGTTATCCACGGCGTCGCGCCATGCTCACGGGTCAACGGCTCGAAGCGGCCATGTTCATGGGGCGCACAGCCTCAAGTAACTACCCCAAAGAAACCCCAGGCTGACGCCCGACTTCCCATGATGCAGTTCCGCCGCGCATCGTGGCGGCAAGCTGCTGCCCCAGCCGCTGCTCGATCACCGGCTTCCACTGCACCAAGCTGAAGCCCATCCCGTCATCGAGGATCGCATAGCGCCCGCTGGCTAGCATGACGCTACGGCGGTAGATAAGGATGGTCAAGTTAGCGCGGCCTGCGCATCAACACATAAGCAGCGGGAATCACGAACAGCGACAGTAGTGGCGCTGTCACCATGCCCCCGAGCATCGGCGCAGCGATGCGGCTCATGACCTCCGAACCCGTGCCACTGCTCCAGACGATGGGCACCAAGCCGGCCAGGATGACCGCTACCGTCATCGCCTTGGGCCGCACGCGCAGCACGGCGCCTTCCCGTATCGCATCCAGCAGCTCTTCCAGCGTCGGCCTTCGGCCATCAGGGCAGCGCTCACCCAGGGCCTGCTTCAGGTAGATGAGCATGACCACGCCGAACTCTGCCGCAACGCCCGCCAAGGCGATGAAGCCCACGCCTGTGGCGATGGAGAGGTTGTAGTTCATCAGGTACAGGAACCAGATACCGCCCGTGAGGGCGAACGGCAGGGTGGCCATGATCAGGCCGGCCTCGTCGACGCGCCCAAAGGTCAGGTACAGCAGTACAAAGATGATCAACAGGGTCGCCGGCACCACGACCTTCAGCCGTGCATTGGCCCGCTCCATGTACTCAAACTGCCCAGAGTAGGCAATGCTCACCCCCGGCTCCAGTTTCACCTGACGGCTGATCGCATCGCGCAGCTCGTTAGCCACCGAGGCCAGGTCGCGCCCGCGCACGTCAACGTACACCCAGCCGGACGGGCGCGCGTTCTCGCTCTTGAGCATGGGCGGGCCATCGGTGATGGCGATGCGCGCCACCGTGCCCAGCGTGATCTGTTGCCCCATGGGGGTGAAGATGGGCAGTTGCTTCAGCCTTTCCGGTGAATCCCTCCATTCACGCGCGTATCGCAGATTGATCGGGAAGCGCGCCAGCCCCTCCACGGTCTCCGACACGTTTTCGCCACCGACGGCACCGGCGACGACCGCCTGGACATCGGCCACGTTCAGCCCATAGCGCCCCGCCGCCACGCGGTCGATCTGCACGTCCACATACCGGCCGCCGGTCAGCCGCTCCGCCAACGATGACGACACGCCTGGAATGCCCTTCGCGACCTGCTCCACCTCTGCCGCGATGCGATCGATCACATGCAGGTCGTTGCCCGTCACCTTGACGCCGATCGGACTCTTGATGCCGGTAGCCAACATGTCGATGCGGTTGCGGATCGGCGGAATCCAGATGTTGGACAGGCCGGGGATTTTCACCGCCTGATCCAGCTCCTCGATGAGCTTCTCGGGCGTCATGCCGGCGCGCCATTGCTCTCGGGGCTTGAGCTTCACCGAGGTCTCGAACATCTCCAGCGGCGCGGGGTCGGTCGCGGTTTCCGCACGACCCGCCTTGCCGAACACGGTTTCGACCTCGGGCACCGTCTTGATCATGCGGTTGCTGAGCTGCAGCAGCTCCGTGGCGCGTTGCGCCGACAGCCCCGGCAAGGCCGAGGGCATATAGAGCAGATCCCCCTCATCCAGCCGGGGCAGGAATTCGCCACCAAGCCGGGCCAGCGGCCAGGCCGTGGTCGCCAGCGCCAGCACCGCGATCAGCAAGGTTGCCTTGGGCCAGCGCAGCACCCATTCCAGGCTGGGCCGGTACACCGCAATCAGCATGCGGGTGATGGGATTCTTCTGCTCGTCGGGAATGCGTCCGCGAATCCAGTAGCCCATGAGCACCGGGATCAGCGTCACGGACAGGCCCGCCGCCGCCGCCATGGCGTAGGTCTTGGTGAATGCCAGCGGACCGAACATGCGCCCCTCCTGGGCTTCGAGGGTGAATACGGGGATGAAGGACAGCGTGATGATGAGCAGCGAGAAGAACAGCGCTGGGCCGACTTCTTCCGCGGCCTGCGTGATCACCTCCCAGCGCTCCTTGCCTTGCAGTCGCTTGTCCGGATGCGCATGCTGCCAGGCCTCCAGCTTCTTGTGCGCGTTCTCTATCATCACCACGGCCGCATCCACCATCGCGCCCACGGCGATGGCAATGCCGCCCAGCGACATGATGTTGGCATTGATCCCCTGGTAGCGCATGACGAGGAACGCCGTCATCACGCCCAGCGGCAGGGAAATGATGGCCACCAGCGCGGAGCGCAGATGCCACAGGAACAGCACGCAGACCAGCGCCACCACGAGGAACTCCTCGCCCAGCTTGGTCGTGAGGTTGCGGATGGCGCGCTCGATCAGTGCGCTCCGGTCGTAGGTGGTGACGATCTCGACCCCCTGGGGCAGGCTGGATTGCAGCTCACTCAGCTTGGCCTTGACGGCGGCAATCGTCTCCTGGGCATTCTTGCCCGAACGCAGGATGACCACGCCGCCGGCGACCTCGCCCTCGCCATCGAGTTCGGCGATGCCGCGCCGCATCTCCGGTCCAATCTGCAGCGTGGCCACGTCGCCCAGGCGCACCGGCACGCCGCCGCGCGCCACCAGCGGCACGGCGCGGAAATCGTCCAGGCTTTTCAGGTAGCCGCTGGCGCGCACCATGTATTCGGCCCCCGACAGCTCCAGCACTGAGCCGCCGGTTTCCTGATTGGCGGCCACCAGCGCCGCGCGCACCTGCTCCTGGCTGAGCCCATGGGATGCCAGCTTGATCGGATCGAGCACGACCTGGTACTGCTTGACCATGCCGCCCACCGAGGCCACCTCCGCAACATTGGGCAGGCTCTTGAGCTCGAACTTCAGGAACCAGTCCTGCAGCGCGCGCAACTGCGCCAGGTCGTTCTTGCCCGTGCGGTCCACCAGCGCGTACTGGAAGATCCAGCCCACCCCCGTCGCATCGGGCCCCAGGGCCGGCTTGGCCGTGGCCGGCAGGCGGCCCTGGACCTGGTTCAGGTACTCCAGCACGCGCGAACGCGCCCAGTACAGATCGGTGCCATCCTCGAACAGCACATAGACGAACGAGTCCCCGAAGAACGAGAAAGCACGCACCGTCTTGGCGCCCGGCACCGACAGCATGGTGGTGGCCAATGGATAGGTCACCTGGTTTTCGACGATCTGCGGTGCCTGGCCGGGGTAGCTGGTGCGGATGATGACCTGCACGTCGGACAGGTCCGGCAGGGCATCCACGGGCGTGCTGCGCACGCCCCACACGCCCCACGCCGTGAGCATGGCCGTGGCCAGCAGCACAAGAAAGCGGTTCGCCACCGACCAGCGGATCAACTTGGCAATCATGGCTTGGTCCCTTCGATGGCAGTGATCACGTAGTCCTCGCCCTGCTTGGAGAAGGTGAAGCGCACCTGTTGCTTAGGTGCCAGGCCCGCGGCGAGGCGGGGATCGGCTAGCTTGAAGCCCATGGTCATGGCGGGCCACTTGAGGGCCGGCACGGCGTCGTGGGCCAGCGTCAGCTCGGTGGGAGAAACCTCCTCGATCACGCCGCGGACCGTGAAGGCGTTGGCCGCGGCGGCCGAGGGGGCGGAGGCGCCATGCTCGCCCTGTCCCTGCGCCGGTGTGGAGGCACCGGACTGTGCGGGCAACACCCCGCGCAGGCTGGCCTCCGAGTCAATCAGGAATTGCGCCGAAGCCACCACCTGCTGCCCCGCCTCCAGCCCGCTTTGCACCACGAGTTGGTCACCGATCTCCGCACCCAGCTGCACGTCCACGGGGTGGAACTTGCCGGGGCCATCGACCACATAGGCCAGCGCGCGCTTGCCGGTGCGGATGATGGCCTCGCTGGGAACCAGCAGCGCGGGCTGCTCGCGGCCCTTGAGCGTGATCTGGCCGGACATGCCGGCCTTCAGGCGCTGGCCGGGATTGGCCAGCTCCAGCCGCACGCGCACGGTGCGGGTGTCGCTGTTGGCCTGCGGCAGGATGCTGACGATGCGCGCCTTCAGAACCTCGCCGGGAAACGCCGCCAGGCGCACCTGGGCTTCATGCCCCACTTGCAGCGGGCCGCTTTGCGCCTCGGGCACGGCGGCCTCGATCCAGACGGTGGCCAGGCCATTCACGCGCGCCAGGCTGGCGCCCGCAGAGACAGTCATGCCCTGGCGCACCATGAGCTCGGCCACCAGCCCGCCCTGGGGCGTGGTCACGGTGTAGATGCCCCTGGGTTCGCCCGTGCGCTCCACCTGGGCCACCAGGGCCTGCGGCATGCCCAGCAGCAGCAGCCTTTGCCGGGCGGCCGTCGTCAGCGATTCGTCCTTAAGCGCACGCACCGCCAGGAATTCACGCTGCGCCGCCACCCATTCGGGTAGCAACAGGTCTGCCAGCGGCGCGCCGGCAGCGATCACGTCGCCCGGCGCGCGCGCATAGACCCGCTCCACGAATCCCGCGGAGCGCGCCTGCACGATGCTGACATCGCGGTCGTTGAGCAGGACGGTACCCACGACATCCACGTCGGCGCCGATGGCGCGCTGCACCACCTCGGCAGTGCGCAGGCCCAGTGACTGCACGGTCTGGGCCGAAACGCTGACGCCACCGTCCTGGCTGTCTTCGTCGGCATACTTGGGCACCAGGTCCATGTCCATGAAGGGGGACTTGCCGGGCTTGTTGAACTTCTGCGTCGGCGACATCGGGTCGTACCAGTACAGCACCTTGCGCTCGGCCGCCGCGCCTGTATGGGGTGCCGCGCCATCCACGGCGTGCGTGCTGCCGGCGCGCCATTGAGACAGGCCCCAGCCCGCGGCAACGCCCAGGCCGATCAGCGTCAGGCCGGCAAGGAATTTCTTCAAAGAGGTATGCATGGTGTTGGTCTCCGCTAATCGGCGATCAGGCTGTTCAGGCGGGTGGTCACGCCATCGCGCTGGGCTTGCAGGTCGATCAGGCGCAGGCGTGCCTCCAGCACCTGGGCACGCGCGCCGAGCACGGCGCTCAGGTCGCCCTTGGCGGCGCGGTAGTTGCTCAGCGCAAGCTCCGCACGGCCCTGCGCCAGTTGCAGCCCGGTGGACTTGAGGCGTTCGATCTGGCTGTCCAGGGCCTGCAGTTCGGCCGCACTGTCGTCGAGCTCCTGCAGGTGCCTGCGCGCCACGTCTTCCTGTTCGGCCTCCAGGCGCTCCAGCTCACGCTGCTTGGCCTGGATCATCGGGTTCTGGCGTCGCTCCTTTTGCCAGGGCAGATCGAAGGTCACCTGGAACGACACCATGTCGCCCCAGCGCCGGTCACGTCGGCTGTAGGCGATTTCCCAGGACCAGTCGCCGCGCGACTCCGACTGCGCCTCGTGGGACTCCGCCCGGGCCATGCCTTGCATCGCGGGGTACAGCGCAAGCTCGGCGTGGCTCGAAAGCTCGGTGCGCAGCTGGGCTACGGGACGGACGAGCGGGCCGGTATCGCCCTGCAGCGCCTCGTCGGCGCGCGGGCCGACCCAGCGGCGCAGCATGGCTCGCGCCTTGGCGCGGTCGCGCCGCAGGTCGTCGCGCCGGTCCGACAGCGCCAGCGCCTCCTGCTGCGCGGCCAGCAGGTCGCCCGCCTGGGCCGATCCGCCCGCCACCCGCGCGGGCAGGCTGTCCTGCAGGCGCTGGTTCTCCGCCAGCAGTTCGGCGAGCAATTGATCGCGCCGCTCCACGGCCTGCGCAGCAATCCAGGCCAGGCCGAGTTCCTGGCGTATCTGCAGGCGCTGCAGAACCAGCGCCGCGCGCTCGCGCTCCACGCGCGCCTGGGCGCTGGCCACCTTGGCGTCGCGCTTGGCCTGGTTCGGAACTTCCTGCATGAGGGCCAGGCGCTGCATGGTCATGGGCTCGCGCGTCAGGCTCCAGCGGTCCATGCCGCTGATGGGATAGTTTTCCATGCCAACGGAAAGCTTGGGGTCGGGCAGCGTGCCTGCGGCCTTCTGCGCGGACTCGACCGCGTCGATCTGCAATCGCTGTGCGGAAATGCGCGGGCTTTGCTGTTCCGCGATTTCTCGTGCCTCGACAAAGTTGAGAGCGTAGGCCCGGCTGGAGGCGAACACGCTGCTCGCCAGGGCGATGCTCAAGACGCTGAGACGATGTACCCAGGTGCCGCACGAGATCGCACGCATTGCGCCATGGCCAGGCGTGCGGCGGAGCTCGCCGGAAGCGCCGGGGAAGGAAATAAGCATGATGGTCCTCGAAATTGATATTCACGAAATCACGTGTTCTGCCGTGCCAATGCACGGCGGGCACGACTTGGTGTGTCAATTGCGCAGGACTTGGAACGTGAGATACAGGGGGAGAGAGCCCGTTCGGTGGTCGAGCCACGCTGGGTCAGACCTGGCGCCGGTTGATGACTGCGGGTCGGGCACCACTGGAAGCAGGTAGGCAATCCAGATCGCATGCGCCGCCGCAGTAGATAAACCATCAAGTCCTTGCGGAGACGGCGCGGGCTTGCCGTCATCGCTGCAATGGGCACGGCACAACTGCGGAGACTCGTCGTCCATCGTCCCGGGCATGGCATGGCAATCCGGCATGTCAGACATGCCGGTGGCTTCTTCCATGGCCATGCCCGCCATCTGCATCGATGTCGCGTGCGTATCCGCATCCAGCTTCGGACAGGCATACATCGCCAGCGCCATCTGCGAGAACAGCAAGGTCACGATGAGGCCGCCGACGATCCGGCGGCCCCATTGTGTGACGATGCGTCGGATGGAAACCATGGTGGGATGTTCGCTGTGCTGGATGTGTGACAACTTGCCGCGGATCAGAGAGCCGTCCCAGGAAAGAAGTGCCACCATGGCTCATCTACCCGCGGGCAGCCCAGTCACCGCGCATGCGAGGTCACCGAGACCCTGGATTCATTTCACCGGAATCCAACTTGTCGGCGCGTTTCGATCTCGGCCACTCCGAGAACGCAAGCACGTACAGTGCGATCAGGTTGACCATGGGGACGATTATCAGCAGGCCGAGCCAGCCGGAAAAGCCCGCCTTGGCAAAGATCTTCCAAAACGGCAGCACGATCACCACCGCACCCAGCAGCATCATCAGCCAGTGGGCGCCAAACCACCACGCCATGTCGTTCATATACATTCCGTTCATCATGATCGATATCCTTTCTTTGATTGTCTCGATGCGGGTTAGCCTCGTGCGCGCCGCAGCCGCAGCGCGTTGAAGATGACAGAGGCCGAGCTCAGGCTCATGGCCAGCGCTGCAATCAATGGAGACAGCAACCAGCCCGTGATGGGATAAAGCACGCCGGCGGCGATGGGCACGCCGATACCGTTGTAGATGAAGGCGAACAACAGGTTCTGGCGCATGTTGCGCACCGTGTCGATGGATATCTCGCGCGCCGCCGCGATGCCGCGCAGGTCGCCCTTGACCAGGGTGACCTGGCCGCTGTTCATCGCCACGTCGGTGCCCGTTCCCATGGCCACGCCCACGTCGGCCCGGGCCAGCGCCGGCGCATCGTTGATGCCGTCGCCGGCCATCGCGACCACATGGCCCTCGCGCTGCAATTTCTCGACCAGGGCCAGCTTGTCGGCGGGCTTGACCTCGCCGTGCACCTCGTCGATGCCCAGCCGGGTGGCCACGGCCCTGGCTGTGGTGAGGCCATCGCCCGTTGCCATGACGATGCGCAGGCCGCTGGCGTGCAGGGTGTGGATGGCCTCGGGCGTGCTCGACTTGATGGGATCGGTCACGGCCAGCAGGCCGGCCAGCCGGCCATCGACGGCCAGGTGCATGACGCTGGCCCCTTCGCCGCGCAGGCGCTCAGCATCGGTTTTCAGGGCGTCTACTTTGATGCCTTCCTGCTCCATGAGCGTGGTGTTACCCAGCGCCAAGCGTCGGCCCTCCACAACGCCGCGCACGCCGATGCCGCTGCCCGACTCGAAGTCGACCGGCTTGGCCAGCGCCAGGCCCTGCTCGCGCGCTGCGCTGACGATGGCATCGGCCAGCGGATGCTCGCTGCCCTGGTCCAGGCTGGCCGCCAGGCGCAGCACCTCGTTCGCGGTGTAGCCCGGGTCGGCGACGGCCGTGTCGAAGGCTGGCCTGCCCTCGGTCAGCGTGCCGGTCTTGTCCACGATCAGGGTGTCCACCTCGCGCATTTTCTCGATCGCGCCAGCGTCGCGGAACAGAATCCCCTGCGTGGCCGCGCGGCCGGTGGCGACCATCACGGACATCGGGGTTGCCAGGCCCAGCGCGCACGGGCAGGCAATGATCAGCACCGCCACGGCGTTGATCAGGCCGAACACCCAGCTCGGCTCGGGGCCGAAGAATCCCCAGACGAAGAAGGTCGCGATTGCGATCAGCACCACCACGACCACAAACTTGCCGGCCACCACGTCGGCCATGCGCTGCATCGGCGCCTTGGAGCGCTGGGCATTGGCCACCATCTGCACGATCTGCGACAGCATGGTGGCGGCGCCGACCTTCTCCGAGCGCATCACCAGGGCGCCGCTGGTGTTCATCGTGGCGCCAATCAGGCCGTCGCCGGCGCGCTTGGTCACCGGCACGGGCTCGCCGGTGAGCATGGATTCATCGACGGCACTGCTGCCCTCGGTCACCACGCCATCGACGGGCACTTTCTCGCCGGGCCGCACGCGCAGCAGGTCGCCGACGTGAACATGGTTCAAAGGCACGTCCTCCTCGCTGCCGTCGGCATTGATGCGGCGCGCCGTCTTGGGGGCCAGGCCCAGCAGGGACTTGATGGCTGCCGAGGTCTGCGAGCGCGCCTTCAATTCGATGATCTGACCCAGCATGGTCAGCGAGATGATGACGACCGCCGCCTCGAAATAGACGGCGACGCGGCCGTGGGCGATGAACGAGTCTGGAAACACGCCGGGCGCGAGCGTGGCGACCACGCTGTAGACAAAGGCGGCGCCGGTGCCTAGGCCGATCAGCGTCCACATATTGGGGCTGCGGTTGACGATGGACTGCCAGCAGCGGACAAAGAATGGCCATCCCGTCCACAACACTACCGGCAGCGACAGCACCAGCTCGACCCAGGTCTGGGTCTTCATGTCGAACCAGCCGAGGCGGTGGCCGAACATGGCCAGGATGGTGACCACCACGGTCAGCGGCAGCGTCCACCAGAAGCGGTGCTGGAAATCGATCAGTTCGCTGTTGTCCTCCTCATCCAGCGGAATCACCGCTTCGAGCGACATGCCGCATTTCGGGCAATTGCCGGGATGATCCTGCTGCACTTCCGGGTGCATGGGGCAGGTGTAGATGGTGCCCGCCGGGGCCTCCATGGGCGCCGCGGCAGAAGCTGCCGGGGTCTGCTCGCCAGCGGCATGGCCGTGGTGATGGCGGCCATGTGCCGCTTCGCCCTCGGGCACCAGATGCATCTGGCACTTGGGGCAGCGACCCGGTTGCTTCTGCCGCACTTCTGAATGCATGGGGCAGACATAGAACATGTCGGAATGCGCTGCCTCAGACGCCGTGTCCTTGGCTGCACGGAGAGCATCTGTTGCTGGAGCACCATTCAAGGCAGCCGAATCTCCCTTGCCGTGCTGATGTATGTGATTGCTCATGTCAATGTCCTTGTGGAGTTTGGCTCGACTCTTGACCTTTTCCGCATGGCAAGGTCAAGGCTGTTTTTATTGGACGAATCTGGCTTGTTCTACTTTTTGTATGCATTGCCCGGCGGCTGCACGCGACGGCTAAACCGTCAAGGCGTAACGCTGATGCCGTTGGGAGTCTTACCCACCGGAACGGTTTTCACGACTTGGCCGTCTTTCGCATCGAGCACAGAAACTGAGTTAGCGTACATGTTGGTCACGTAGGCGTACCGACCTGCGCGATCAACGACCACGCCATGGGCACCGGCGCCGGTCACCGCTGTCTTTGCGACCTTGAAACTCTCCAGGTCGATCATGCTGACGGTGTTACCAGGCTTCTTGCGCGTACCCTGGTTGGCCACCAGCAGTGTGCGCGAGTCAGGCGTGGCATACAGTTGTATCGGCACCGTTCCGACGGTGACCTTGCGAATCACCTTGCGCGTGGCCGGGTCGATCACGGCGATGGCGTTTTCTTCCGACAGCGAGACAAAGACAAACCGACCGTCCGGCGTGAAGCCGACCTGCGCCGGACCCTTGCCAGCCGGCACCTGCGCGACTTCCTTCTGGCTGGCGGTATCGATGACTGACACCGTGCCGCCCTTGAGGTTGGCGACGTAGACCTCCTTGCCATCGGGGCTAATCCGCAGGCCATGAGGAGACTGACCGACCGAAATCGTCGCTACGGGGCTCCGCGTCACTGTGTCGATCACAGTGACGGTGTTGTCGCCGCCGTTGGCGACATAGGCGAAACGGCCATCGGGCGACACCACCACATGGGCCGGATGCGCGCCGACCGGCACCTTGGCGACGACTGCGTCAGTGCTGGTGTCGATGACCCAAACCGCGCCGGGCTTTGCCATCGCATCGTGGTCACCTTGGGCCGTCTCCTTATGCTCAGAGGCAGCAACCTGATCAGGCTCGCCGTTATTGGTCACCCATGCGATCTTCCCGTCGGGCGATACCTGCACGTTGTGAGGCGCCTTGCCGACGCGCACGGTTGCGAGCGTTTTGAACGAAGCGGCATCGAGCACGCTCACCGTGTCAGCCCCCTCGTTGGTCACGTACACTTTGTCGGCGGCCAATGCGACGCTGGAACAGACCAGCAGGCCAATCGGCACCGCTGTCAAAAGCCAGTTGGTTTTTCTTGTCTTCATGATCACTCCTTTTGATTGGGAAAATAAAATGGGGCTCAGCCGGCGTTGGGGCGCCCTGGATTGCCGTCACCGACCTTTTGTCCCATCATGCCCAGAACGCTTAAGAACAGGTCAGGGTTTTGAAACATCAGGCGAAACGCCTGCTCACTCGCAGCGTCGCGGCCTTCGCGCAGTTGTCCCATCGCATGGGTTACTTCCCCTACGGCTTCGCGCTCCCGCTTGATGAACGGGTGGTTCTGCGCAAGCGGTTGGCGGTTCTTACTAAGCGACTCGGCCAACAAGGCAACGCCGCGCATCCATGGACTGAACGCTTCAGAGAGCAAATAACGGCTGGTGCGCATCGGATGGAGCCACTTGAGCATTTCGGCTGTCCATGGCGTGGTCAGCGCTTGCGCCCAGGGACTGACGAATGCCCGGTAAAGCGCTTCGTTGACCGTCGAGACTTGTTTCACCCGCTCAAAAGCTTCCTGCGGGTAATCTGTTTTGAGGTCTTGCACCTGACGGGGTTCGAAGCGGATGCTGTAGGTGGGTTTATGGCAGTCCGGGTCACCCGACGGGTTGTCGATCTTCATTTCGTAGAGGCCCGGGGCCAGCGCTTCAATGTCAGCCAGGCTCTCCAGGATGGCCCGGTGCTCTAGACGAGCCACCCCGGCGGAGACAAAAATGCCGAGATGGCCGACATGCGGGTTCGTGAGGTAGACGATGCGCTGCCCGGCTTGCTTGAGATTCTCTGTGTCGTTGTAAACAGCGGGGATCCATCCAAGCGCCTGGTGCGGTGGCGTGATGTTGTCGCCGTAGGATGCAAAGATGACGATTGGATTCTTTATCCGCCTCAGGTCAGCAGTGCAACCCAGGCAAATCTGGAAAAGGCCCTGTTCAAGCTGGTTGCCGATGAACAAGTTCTCAACGATCGCGAGGATCTCTTCTCGGCTCAGGAAATAAAAACCGTTCCACCAGCGTTCGAACTCCAGAAAGCGCCCCTGCTCACTGTCAACGTTGGTGAAGAGTTGGGCGTACTTTTCCCAAACGGCCTTTTCGGGCTTGAGGTTCTCGAAATTCTGCGCTAGCCAGGCCCCGTCGAAGCGGCCATTGCCCAGGTCGGCCGTCAGATGCGCCAACCAGCTGCCGCCAAGAAGCCCTCCGGAAAGACGCATCGGATTGACACCGGACTCGCCGGCCCAATACGACAAGGGTGAGCCATTGAGCACCACCGGCCCGACCAGACCGGCGCAGTCTGCGGACAGCAGAGTCACCGCCCACCCGGCCTGACAGTTGCCATAGAGCACAGGAGGCTTGCCAGGATGGCGTAGTGCGACCTCTTCGACGAAACGCCGCAGCACATGCAACACGTCTGCCAGGGTCTGCCCCAGAGTCGGCTCCGGAAAGAAGATGACGAAATAAACCGGATGGCCTTCGCGCATGGCCATCCCGACTTCGGAGTCGCGCTTGAAGCCGCCAATGCCGGGGCCATGGCCGGCGCGTGGATCGACGACGATGACCGGCGGTTTGTCAGGATCGACGCAGTCATCCCAGCAATGCGTGTCGATTTCGGTGATGCGCAGCAGTGCATAGTTGACTGGCCGCTCGAAGCGGCGCGCGTCCAGCAGCGTTTCGTGCTTGAAATCCAGAAGCGGCGGCAACCCGGCTCGCTCGTGCTCAAGCATGTTGTTTGCGCGCTGGCGAAGCGTGTCCCAGAAAAGTACCGTGCGTTCGAGGAAGTCCCGCTGGTAGTCGAAAAAGTCCAGCGCCGACAGTGCCTGAGTTGCCGGGGCCTGTTCGCCAGCGGCATGGCCGTGGTGATGTAGATGATCGTTCATGCCTGCGCCTTAAAAGTTGACTCGATTCTTGACCTTGCCATCATGGAAAGGTCAAGCCCCTTTCACGCATCCCGCCCATCCCGCGTCCGGATGGCTATCGGGATAAGGACCTGCGGTACTGGACATTGATCTCATCGTGGCGCTGCCGTATCTCGGGCGGCCATTGCGCCTTGATCCATGACAGCACGGCCACGATCTCGTTGTCGCTCAGCACATCGTCGTAGATCGGCATGGCCGTGCGGTAGTCGGGCTGATTGATCAACTGGGCCAATCCCTGCTTGGTGATGGCGAACAACTGCTCGTCCGGGTGGTGCCAGGTGTGGCCGCTCGCGTCGTGGGGCGGCGCCGGCAGCAGGCCATCGGGCCCGCGATCGCGCCAGTGGGGCTGGCCCTCGCCCTTGGCGCCATGGCAGGCCGCACATTGTTGCGCGTAGATGCGGGCGCCGACGCGCAGCACCTGGGGATCATCGGGGCGCAGGTTGTGTAGCTGCGGCGCCGCTTGCCGGTTGCTGGCGCGCAGGGAAAAGTAACCCGTCCCTGCAACCAGCAGCAGGGCCAGCAGTCCTGCGGCCCACAAGGCCAGCGGTTTCAACGTCATCGCAACTTCCTTGATTTCATGCTCATGGCCACATTCTGGTCAGCGTATGCGTCGCTCAAGATCGCGCCCTTGCGCCCCAGCGCGGAATAAAGCGTGGCACGCGGAGCGCATACTCCTGCCAGGCCTGTCCAAAACGGCGTGCACTTTCCTGTTCCTCGTTGTGCGCCAGTCGGGCATACATCAGCACGAGCACCGGGAACATTAGCAGCGTCAGCAGGGTCGGCCACTGTAGGAGAAAGCCGAACATGATCAGAACAAAGGCGATGTACTGCGGGTGGCGCACTCGGGCATAGATGCCGGTATGGGCCAGTCGCCCCTGCCGCTGCGCTTCGTAGAGCACGGGCCAAGCCGAGGACAACAACCAGAAGCCACCACCAATGAACAGGTAGCTGAGAATATGGAAAGGCCCTAGGTGCGGGTCACCGCCCCAACCGAACAGCAGTTCCAGCAAGTGCCCCGCGTTGTGGCTCAGCAGATCAACGCCCGGGACGTTCTTTCCCAGCCAACCCGACAGAAAGTAGATGGTCAACGGGAAGCCATACATCTCGACAAACAGCGCAACGATGAAGGCTGTGAACGCCCCAAAACTGCGCCAGTCGCGTTTGCTTGCAGGCTTGAAGAAACTGAAGGCGAACATGACGAAAACCGCCACGTTGAGAACGACCAGGAGCCACAGGCCATACGACGGTTCCGCGTGCTCCATGGTCAACTCCTGTCGGAATTTTGGCTGGGGCTCCGATCGGACACATTGGAGTCGCCACCGTGTCCACCGTGCCCGCCATGCCCCTTGTGCATGAAAATGTGCATCAGCGGACAGGCCAACAATAGGGCGTAAGGCCACCACTGCTGCAGGTGGGCGCGGTGTTCGGTCCACAAAAAGTACCCGGCGATGGCGCCGAAAACGAGCATACCTATGGCGTAGCGTGACCGCCAGAATCCACCGGGCTGCTGGCCGGGCTGAGAGGAGGAATGGTCGTGGTGATGCATCTTGGTCTCCTCACTTGGCGGGGGACATCAAGGATTCGGACATGGACTGCCGATCCATCATCATCTGCATCATCGATTCCATTATGGCCATGCGCTTTTCCATCGCCTCATGATGGCGTCGCATATCCGCCATGCTGGCGGGCGGACTACCCGATGCCGCCTGACTGCGCATCGATTCCATCATGCGCATGCCGTCCTGCATGACTTTCATATGCTCGCCCATCAACGCCTGCCGTTCCTGGGGGGTATTGGCTGCGGACATCTTCTCGTGCATGGCCTGCATAGCCCGCATATGCTGATCCATGGCGGCCATCTTGTCCGCGCCCATGGCCCGGCCGGGCGATGGGCGCGCGTCGGCAGGAGCCGGTGCGGCAGTTGCGGCCGGTGCAGTGGCGTCCGTCGGATGGTGAGCCTTGTGCTCGTCTGTACCTTGAGCCAGAACGCCCATAGAGGCAGCGGCAATGCAGAGGCCGAGCAGGGGGGTGCGAATATGAATCATGGAACGTCCTGGTAGTTGAGGTCGTGGCTGACTTGCCATGTCCAGCGGCATGGCCTACTTTCGATTCGTCTCAGTTCGCCGGCTGGATGTCCGTGACAACCATCTTCCCGCCTTCATTGACGACCATGAATTTCACCTTGTCGCCGGGCTTGATATTGGTAAGTAGCCCCTTGTCCTTGGCGGTAAAAACCATGGTCATTCCGGGCATGTCCAGGTGCTTGATGTCGCCATGCTTGATGGTGACCTTGCCGTTGTCCAGATCGACCTTCTTGATTTCACCGTCGGTCAGGGACGCTTGTTGAGATGCTTCCGCCTTGGGCGTTTCCGCTGTTGTCTGGGAAAATCCGCTCATGGGTAGAGCAATACCCAGGGCGATGGCGGAAATGGAAAAAAATTGCTTGAAGCTGTTCATGATGACCTCACGGGTTCGAGTTGAAATTGTCTGCCGATCCGCCTTCTGGATCGGCAGCACCTGGCAGGAGTGACGCCTGTCGCCATTAACCCTTGGTTATGTCGGCGGGGTATTACTTCTTGTTGACCTGGACGATGCCCTTCATGCCTGCCTCATAGTGGCCGGGCATCAGGCAGGCGAAATTCACGCCACCAGCCTTGGTGAACTGCCAGACGATTTCGCCCTGCTTGCCCGGCTGCAGCGTGACCTTGCCGGGTTCGTCGTGTTCCATGTCCGGGAACTTCTTCATCTGTTCCAAGTGCTCCAGCAGTTCCTTCTCGGTGCCCAGGCTGAGCTCGTGCTTGACCTGCCCGACGTTCTTGACAATGAAACGCACGGTTTCGCCCTGTTTGACCTGAATGTTCGACGGCGTGTAACGCATGTTGTCGCTCATTTCGATGGTGATGGTGCGACTGGCCTTGGCGGCGACGCCGGGTTTTCCAATGGCTGTCTCACCTCCGTCGCCGTGGCCACCTGCATGGGTGCCGCTGGCAAACGCTGCGCCCGATGCGGCCAGCGCAACCATGGCGAAGAGTTGAGAAATGGTGGATCGCGTGAATTTCATGGGTGGTTTCTAGTTGAAGATTGAAGATTGAAGGAAAAATCAATGCTCGCCATGCGAAGTGGGCTTGCGCACCTTGACTTCGGTCGGCGCTGCAGGCTTGCGCACGCGCGGCATGGACTGGCCGCCCTCGGCGCTGAAGCGCGCGGGCTCGGCCATGGGGCCGGTGTACTCATGCGCCACCGTGCCTGCGGGATGCTTGTACCAGCCCGGGTCCTTGTAGTCGCCCGGCTTCTGGTCACGACGCACCTTGAGCACGCTGAACATGCCCCCCATCTCCACCGAGCCGAACGGCCCCTGGCCCGTCATCATGGGTATGGTGTTGTCAGGGATCGGCATCTCCATCTCCGTCATGTCGGCCATGCCGCGCTCGCCCATGACCATGTATTCCGGGATCAGCTTGTTGACCCTCTTGGCCAGGCCGCTGTGGTCCACGCCGATCATCGTCGGCACGTCGTGCCCCATGGCGTTCATGGTGTGGTGGCTCTTGTGGCAGTGGAAGGCCCAATCGCCTTCCTCATCGGCCACGAACTCGATCTGGCGCATCTGCCCTACTGCCACGTCGGTGGTTACTTCATGCCAGCGCGTGCTTTTGGGCGTCGGGCCGCCATCGGTACCCGTGACCACAAATTCGTGACCGTGCACGTGCATCGGGTGATTGGTCATGGTGAGATTGCCCATGCGAATGCGCACCTTGTCGTTGAGACGCACGTTCAGAGAATCGATGCCGGGAAAGACACGGCTGTTCCATGTCCACAGGTTGAAGTCCGTCATCTCCGCGACCTTGGGCGTTGCGGCCCCTGGTTCAATGTCATACGCACTGAGCAGGAAGCAGAAATCTCGTTGCACCTCGTCAATCAGGGGGTGCCTGGCTTTCGGGTGCGTGACCCAGAAGCCCATCATGCCCATGGCCATTTGCACCATCTCGTCGCCGTGCGGGTGGTACATGAAGGTGCCCGGGCGGCGCGCCACGAACTCGTAGACAAAGGTCTTGCCGGCCGGAATGGCCGGCTGAGTCAGACCGGTCACGCCATCCATGCCGTTGGGCAGGCGCTGGCCGTGCCAGTGAACGCTGGTGTGCTCGGGCAGCTTGTTGGTGACGAAGATGCGCACACGGTCGCCTTCGACGACCTCGATGGTCGGGCCGGGGCTCTGTCCGTTGTAGCCCCACAGGTGGGCCTTCATGCCTGGGGCCATTTCGCGCACCACCGGCTCGGCCACCAGGTGAAACTCCTTGACGCCTTGGTTCATGCGCCAGGGCAGCGTCCAGCCGTTGAGCGTGACCACGGGGTTGTACGGCCGGCCCGAATCGGGCACCAGTGGCGCCATGGTGTTCGGGCTGGACTGGATCACCGGCTCGGGCAAGGCCGCCATGGCGACTCGGCTGACCGCGCCGGCAGCGACGGCACCGCCTGCAATACCGGCAAACTTGAAAAAATCTCTTCTGGATGTCATAGCAATCGTCTCTGCATCAATGGCCGGCATCGCCGCCGCTGGGGGCGCTGGAGGTGACGGATAAGCTGGTGTTGGTGGGGCGCCCGATCACGGAGGCCTGCAAGGCGGCATCGGCCAGCCAGAATTGCTGCTGTGCGTCCAGAGCCGCCGTGACGGCACCGACCTGGTCGCGCGCATCGGCCAGCAGCTCGAACGCGCTGATCAGCATGCCGTTGTAGCGAAGCTGGTTCTCCTCGGCGATCACCTTGCGCACCGGAACCACTTCGTCGCGGTAGTGTCGCGACACGTCGTAGGCCGTCCGGTAGGCCGAATAGCTTTCGCGCAGGCTGGATCCTGCGGAACGCACCGTGCCTTCGAGCTGGTTGGCGGCCGCCAGCGTTCGGGCGTTCATCGCATCGCGCTGCATTCCGCCCCAGTCAAAGATGGGCAGGCGCACATCGATTTCCCAGCCGCGTGCGGTGGAGCGGGCTCCCTCGGCATTGTCAAATGTCGTGTTCCGACGCCCGGTGAGTTCGATATCGGTGAAGCTCGTCACCATGTTCAAGCCCTGGGCCTTGGCAGCGCCATCCAGCGCGGTCTGCGCCAGGCGGATGTCCAGGCGTACCCTGGTAGCCAGTGCACCCACCGCCTGCGGATCCAGTGCTTGCTTGGGGAGATCGGGCAGACGTTCGGGAAGCTTCAGCGCCTGCGCCTGGCTCTCATCCAGCCCCAACAAACGTACCAGTTCTTCCCGGCTGGCCGTGACCTGGTGCTGGGCCGTGCTCAGGCGGGTGGCGGCATCGGCATAGAAAGCCTGCTCGCGCGCACGGGTGATACGGTTGAAGTTGCCCACGCCCTGCATGCGTTTGGCCAGCTCGGCGCCCGCTTCGGCGCTGTCATACACCTGCTTGGCATACTGAAGGGTCTGCTGTGCGGCCACGGCGCGCACCCAGGCCTGGCGCACCTGGGTGACCTGGTCCACCACGTCGCTGGTCAAACGTAACTGAGACTGCTCTATTCTCCGGGTGGCGACGCCGTAGCGGGACGGCAGGGTCAGCAGATCCAACAGGCCAAAGGAGAGAGAACGACCCAAGTCCAGCTCGGTGCCGGCCGTCATGCGCTCAAAACTGAAGATGGGGTTGGCAATCCGCCCCACCTGCGCGGCATCGGCAGACTCCCCCCAGCCTTGCGCCAGCAGTGCCTGCAAAGACGGGCTGTTCACCAAGGCCAACTGGACGGCATCTTTTTGACCCAGAGACTGCGCCAGCAAGGTTTGGGCGGCCTGCGCACGCTGGTCGCGTTCGTCCTGGGTACGAGCCAAGGCAAGCTTGCCTTCGGTAAAGCTGCTGGCCTCGTCGTTAACGCGGCTGATGTTCTGGTCCAGGCTGACGCTGGCACATCCGGTCAGCACCGCCAGCCCAAGGGCGGAGAGAGCCAGCTTGGCATGAGTGGCGCGTAAACCCATCATGGCTTGCCTCCCCCATGATGACCAGAATGCGGGTCGCTGGCGGGAGCAACGTCCTTGGCGGACGCGGGCTCGCCCGTCTTGATTTCCTTGGCATAGGCGCGCCAGCCGCCGATTTGGCCAACCCGATCATTGGCTTCGCGCCAAGACTGCACCGATTGATCCGCATAGGCTTGGTAAGCGCCGATGGCGGACGAATACTGCAACTTCGTCAGCGGCGCAGGCTGGGGGGCTTCGGTATCTGTCGGGGCTTGTGCGAAAGTCGCCCCTGCGAACAACGCCAGGGTCCAAGGCAACAGAGCCCTGAAAGGCGGCAGGTGATTGGAATTGACCATGGTCTCCTCTAGAAAAATCTTCGATCTCACGATGTGGAGATTCTGAAGAGGCCATCCTTTCGTCAAGATGTTCTTAACATTACATTGCTGTTATCTTCATGTCAGGGATTCGAAAATTCGGCAAACTCTCGAAAAATGCAATGAATGGAGAGCACACGTGAAGATTCTGATCGTCGAAGACGAGCCCAAGACGGGGGAGTACCTGCGACAGGGGTTGACCGAAGCTGGATACATTTCCGATCTTGTACCCAACGGTACGGACGGCCTGCATCTGGCTCTACAGGGCGAGTACGACCTAGTGATCCTGGACGTCATGCTGCCCGGCCTTAATGGCTGGCAAGTCTTGCAGTCCCTGCGCGACCGTGGGCTGAAAATGCCAGTCCTGTTCTTGACCGCCCGCGACCAGGTGGAGGATCGGGTCAAAGGGCTGGAACTTGGAGCCGACGACTACCTCGTCAAGCCCTTCTCGTTTGCGGAGCTGCTGGCCAGGGTTCGGATCATCCTGCGGCGCGGCCATGCCGGCAACGAGGGCACCATGCTGCGAGTGGCCGACCTGGAACTGGACCTGCTGCGCCGCAGGGTATCCCGGAACGGCAAGCGCGTTGATCTGACAGCCAAGGAGTTCGGCCTGCTAGAGCTGCTGATGCGCCGCCACGGTGAGGTGTTGCCACGTTCCCTGATCGCATCGCAGGTGTGGGACATGAACTTTGACAGCGACACCAACGTCATCGAAGTAGCGATGCGCCGCCTGCGCGTGAAGATTGATGAAGGCCACGCTGTCAAGCTCATCCAGACCGTGCGCGGCATGGGTTATGTGCTCGACGTACCGCAGGAGGAATAGGTGTTGCTTCGGGTTCGTTGGGGCCGGTTGCCGCTGACACAGCGCCTGACCCTGCTCTTCACCGCGGTGGCGGCCTCGGTGGTGCTGGGGCTGGGCGCCTTGTTTCTGGTGGAGACTGAGCGGCATTTCGTCGAGCTTGATCGGATGGCGCTGCAAGACAAGCAACACCTGATTGAGGAAATTCTGCGCAATGCCAGCTCAGCGGACGACGCTCGCCGCCGACTGGGCGAGGCGCTGAGCTATCACCATGATCTCTACGCCCAAGTCCAGGATGGACAAGGAGCAGTGGTCTTTCAATCCCGAGGGTTCATCCCCACCATGCGCGGCGATATGCCTCTGCGCGCCGGTGAAAACAAGGTGTTTGGGGTGTTGCGGCACGACGGTGCCCGGTTCCATACACTGGTCTTCAAGGCCGCCCCTGCCTACTCCAGCACCCCCCTGATGGTCTGGATCGCGGCGGATACGGATCACCACACGCAGTTTCTCAACGGCCTGCGGCGCAGCTTGGCCCTGTATGTGCTCGCCGCCATCGCCATCTGCGGCCTGCTCTCGTGGTTCGCCGCGCGCCAGGGGCTGGCGCCCTTGCGCGACATGAAGTCACGGGCCGCCAAGGTGACGGGCCAGAAGCTCGGTGAGCGCATGCCCGTGCAGGCCGTGCCGGTGGAAATGGCCGACCTGGCGCAAGAGCTGAACCGTATGCTGGATCGGCTGCAGGAGGACTTCCAGCGCCTGACCGATTTCGCGTCGGACCTGGCACACGAGCTGCGCACCCCCATCAGCAATCTGCTGACCCAGACCCAGGTGGCGCTGGCGACCAAGCGCGATGCCGCAACCTACCGCGACATCCTGGCCTCGAACGCCGAGGAATTCCAGCGGCTGGCGCGCATGGTGTCCGACATGCTGTTCCTGGCCAAGACCGAGCGCGGTGTGGATCTGCCGCACAAGGAGCGGTTTTCTGCCCGAAAAGAAGCTCAGGCATTGCTGGAGTTCTACGAGGCAGTGGCAGAGGAAAAAAACATTCAGCTCAGGCTCGACGGCGATGGCAACGTCGATGGTGATCGCCTGATGTTCCGTCGTGCGTTGAGCAACCTGCTCTCCAATGCCTTGCGCTACACCACGGATGCAGGGGCGATCACGATCAGCATCTCGAATACAGGACATGCCACCTCAGTGGCGGTGGAGAACACGGGGCAAGACATTGACCCCAAAGTCCTGCCCCGTTTGTTTGATCGTTTCTATCGCGCTGACCCCTCGCGAGCCCATCCCGATTCTGATGGGAGCGGCTTGGGGTTGGCCATCACTCGTGCCATTGCAGAAGCCCACGGCGGCAGCGTCAAAGCGACCTCCTCCCAGGGGCATACATGCTTCACCTTGTGGTTTCCCCATCGCGGCATGCATCCGCGATCCTGACATGACTTGATCACAATCGGATCAGCCCTCGGCTATGCACAGCACGAGCCACCGGAGGGTGCCGGCCCTCGGCATCGGGTCTGTGCCGTCCCCGTGCCGGCGGCATGGTCTGGTCCATCACGGGCGCATACGAGCCTTCTTTGATGGCACTCGCCACTTCGGCATCGATTTCCGAGCTGAAGGCCCTCACCATCTATGAAGGCTGATCTCGACGCCCGCCTCGTCATCGCATCGTCAGCGCACTCACGCTCAGGCAAGCTGACAGAAATCTCACCGTGCTGTCCTGCTTCTGTTGGGTAGAGGTTTCTACGATGAACACATCTCCTCATCGCCCAACAGAGGCATGGGAGATGCAAGTTCATCGACTTCCACAAGGACCCTTACCATGACTCAACATCGCCTCTCCCTTTCTTCCATGATTGCAGCCGTGGCCGTAGTGGCTACTCTGGGTCTGCCGGGGATTGCGTCAGCAGCCTACGAGCATCCCGCCAACAATGAAAAGGGCGTAGTCGTTCACCCGGAACACTTCAAGAGCGAGAAAACCCGCGCCCAAGTCCAGGCTGAGGCCGAGGCAGCCACACGACAAGGGCTCCTCTCTTACGGCGAAAGTAACTATCCGCGCCCGGTACCCAGCGCAGGCCCAGGCAAAACGCGTGCAGAAGTGGTCAACGAACTGCTGAGCGAGTCGCCCGCTGAGCGCGAGGTACGCATGCGCTTTTACAGCAGGGGTTAATTCTGATCGGTTGGTCAGCGGATAGCCCAAGTCAACGGCAAGTCCTCCAGGATATGAATCCGCCGCGCACCGTCACGGCGGATTCATGTCGTGAAGCGTTCGGTCGAAATCGCGGCGTCGAGACCGTCGGGGGTGTGCATTCGATCGGAAGCTGAGATCAGCAGACCATAGCGCTGCACGGCAACTCTCAATCGCACAAGAAAGTTGAACTGACGCTTGACCCTGCCATGGTGGCAAGGTTTAGAGTCACTAGCACCTAACTACTGAAGGAGAAATCCGATGCTTGCATTCGAAGTCAACGACATGACCTGCGGCCACTGCGCCAGCACGATCACCAAGGCGGTCAAGACCGTCGATCCGGAAGCCGATGTCCAGGTTGACCTGGACCGCCATCTGGTGAGCGTGGCAACCGCGTCGGACGCCGGCGCCGTCCAGAAAGCGATCTCTGATGCGGGGTACACACCTGCTCAGGTGAGCACACCGAAGACAGATGCGCCCGCTGTCAAGCGGGGCGGCTGCTGCGGCTCTTGCCACTGATTCCGGCGCAAAGACGCCTATTGCGCGACCAAGGGTGCGGGCTGCACCCACTGCAACATGCTGGCGAACTCGGTGTATCCAGGAACCACTTTCTCGCCGATAGTCGTTGCGTTGCTGCCCTTGGATCAGTTCATACCCCACACATTCGCAATCTCCCTGACCACGGCACAGGGAGGACGCTGACTTACTTGAATGCTAGAAAAGGGAGCCTGTCGAAAGCATTGCCCATTCATTGCGATCGCGTCATTTTCATGTAATCTCCCGCCGCCAATAGTGCTTCAGCGACACGGGATCGCTCGCCCTCGATGGAATTGCGCTCAGTTGGCGTTTGCGGCACGAGCGAGAACCCCTTGCACACTTGGCAAGACCGGCATACTCAGGAGTCTTTCGTCACTCTGAGGTAAGGATTGTTGGGGGGGACAGCATCGAACAAATAACTCGCATCGGCCAGTAGATAGCCATGGAGCCGCCGAGATTTGCGAGGCCCAGTGACTTCACAGGCCCAGATGTTCAGGCCGTTCGGCTGCTTCCGATGCAGTTGCAGCCGCTCGAAGCGCTTTTGCACCCACTGCCAATCCTGCTGGTTCTCCTGCTTGGCGAGCGTGCCGACCTCCGGGTGTTCTTGCGTATAGCGTTGAAACACGCCCGGGCTGACCAGGTAGGCCGTGTCGCTCACCGTATGCACAAGCGCTTTTGCGTCGTTGATGATGAGCCGGCGGGAGGCGACCCCCTGTTTCAGCCACGCCATGAAATGCTCCCCGGATGGCTTCGTTACCGATGAAGCTGGCGCAGGCGTGGGTGCAGGTGGCGGAGGAGACGTTGCGACTATCGCTGGCATGGACGCGTCAAGGACCTGCCCCGGGATCTCCTCCGCATCCTGGCCGGCGCCAGACGAGCCGCCCAAGCCCACCATCGCGAGCATGTCCTCCATGACGTCGGGTACGGGCTGGGCCGTAGGCGGCGAAAAGGTGGCGGTACTACTGCCTTCCCAAGGTGGAGGCTCCTGGCCTTCCCGGGTTGGTTTCGCCACGACCGTAGGTGGGGTGGCTGGCGCACCGGCGTCGTTCTCCACGGGCGTCGTGTCGATCTCTACCGTGCCTGCAAAGGGTGTTCGCCGCTCGCCGGATTCCCAGATCAACGCGGGAGCGAGACGCAACAGGGTGAACGAGTGGGACCAGCCGGTCGCGCTGGTCACGGTCGCGCGCCAGACCGCCTTGCCGTCCGGCGTGGGCTGCAACATGCCGTGATCCTGCAGCACGTTGAACACGGCGGTATTGTTCGCAGGAATGCCGTCGATGCCCTGAGACAGGAGATGCGCGCGCAGTTTGTCCGAGACCGTCTTGCTCACCAGCCACAAACCATCCTCGGTGAGCCAGCCATCGGAGGCTTCCGGCTGGTTCAGCTTCAACTGTTCCTTGAGCAGGTAGCGCAACCCGTCCAGCAGCTTGCGTTGCAGCGCGTGCTTGGGCGCGGCCATGGCGCGGGTTGGATCGCCACCCAGTTCCTGGGCCACCGAAGCCCGGTCGGCTTGCACGACGAGCTCTCCCAGGACTCCGGCGTGTTCGTACTGGCCGGCGAGAACGTAGAGCAGCGCTCCCCAGAGCGCGGGGTAGCCGCTGAGCCAGTCCAGAACGTGACGGTCGAGCAGTTGGCGGTAGAGCAAGCCTGTCGCGGCGCTGTGCAGGCGGTACTCGCGATCGTTGCGGTAGCGGAAACGGTACGCCTGGTGCAGCGGGCCATGCCACGGGTGCCAGATCGAGCCGTCGGCAAGCTCGACGTGCAGATCGACGGCAAGCTTGCCGATGTCGTGCAGCAGCGCGGCGTAGGCGATGGCGGCGGTCCAGGCCTCGGACTGCGCCGCCTGGTCCTCGGGGCTGGCGCCGATGGGCAGCAGATGGGACTGCCGCAATTTCAAGCTGTAGGCGACGATTTCCAGGCCGTGGTCGAGCATGCCGCCGGCGTAGGCGTGGTGGTGGCTTTCGGAGGCAGGGAACTGCTGAACCAGCTCGGCATAGCGCTCCAGTGGCGCGCGATAGAGGGTGGCGAACTGCTTGCGCGATAGCGACGTGCGCTGCCAGATGAGCTCCAGAAGTTTCTGCCTGCGCGGCGTCTCCAGCAGCGATGCGGCCGATTCGGGCCGCAGCAGCCCTTTGGGGAGATCGGCGGCGGGTTTCGGCGCCGCAGAGGCCATGGTCGCGGGCTGTTTTCGCTGGAACAAGGAGTGCATGCGAATGTCCTGGTGATGGGCCGACCGGGTGGCCTTTTAGCCTTTTCGGGTAGGGCCTTTCCCCTTGCGCCCCATTCCCTTCCCCTTTCAGCCCTTTGGCCTTTAGCAGCCTTTGGATATAGGGCGATGGGGCATTGATCGTCCACCGCCAATGCGGGAGCCGCGGGGCCGGATTGGTGCGGGAAGGCTCGCTGTTCCCGTCCTACGATGGATCGCTTGTTGGATTCGGAAGGACGCCATGAGGCCCCACATTGACGTGGTAAGGGATTTTCCTTACCATGGAGGCATTGCGATCAGGAGAACCGCCATGCCTGCCATTCACGAAGTTGCCACGCTGACCTCCAAAGGCCAGATCACGTTGCCCAAGTCCATCCGGCAGGCGCTGGGGGTGGATACCGGCGGCAAGGTGGCGTTCGACCTGCGTGGCGGCGAAGTGGTCGTGACCCGTGCTGATGCCGAGCATGAAGACCCCGCCATTGCCGCGTTCCTGACCCTGCTGGCGCGCGATATGGAGGCTGGCCGGAACATTCGCGGTCTGCCAGAGGAGCTGGCTCGCACGATGTTGGAACATGCAGGTCACAACGTAGTCCTGGGCGACGATTTCGATGAAGACGTGGACATCTGATGCAACAGCATGGCTGGACGTTGCTGTTCCACGACAACCTGATCGAGCAGTTGATGAAGCTGCTCGCGGCCGCGCTGCGTGCGCAGGAGAACGACCCGGAGGGCTTCGGGTCCAACGCCAACGTCAAGTTCTTCCGGGCCTTGGTCCAGTTGATGCAAGACGTGGTGCCAGGCGATCCGGCGCGCGACGAATATCGTCAGGGCAACACCATGGGGCCGGCTTATCGCCACTGGCGGCGGGCCAAGCTCGGAAGACGGTACCGGCTGTTTTTCCGGTACGACTCGAAGGCGAAGGTCATCGTGTACGCCTGGGTCAACGACGAGCAGACGCTGCGGTCATCGGGTAGCAAGTCAGACCCGTATGCCGTGTTCGAGAAGATGCTGGGGCGCGGAAACCCGCCAGACGACTGGGACGCATTGGTACTGGCAAGCCAGCAGGATTGGAGCAAACTGGAGTAGCTATCTCGCATGTAGCAGGTGACGACCATGAACACGACAACCCGGATCAGCACCGCAGAACGCCTCGGCCGCAGCTTTGGCCGTGCTTGGCGTTGGTACCTGCATCGTGAACAACGTGTCGTTAGCTGGCTGGTGACGCTTGGGGTGCCCGCAAAGGGGGCTGCGGCAATGCTTTGGATCGTCGAGCTAGCCGTCCTCGGTGTGCTGCTCTATTTCGCGTTTTGGCTGGCATTGCTGCTGGTGTTTGCGGTGATTGCAGCTGGAGTCATGGGGAACGCTGAACTGGATGATGAGCCACAAGCCGAATGGCGTACTGGGCCGCTGGGATTCGGCCTGTACCATCTCGATGGTTCCAGGATCGACCCTCACGACCCTGATGCCGAGGCGTAGAACTCCGGGTTGCCTACTTCCTGCCCACTGCCTTCATCAGTGCGCCACCTCCCTTACTGCCCGCGGTCTGCGCATCCTTGGTGCCATTGATCAATGCCTGTGCAATGGCTCCAGCATGGAAACCTGCCCAAGTGAGGGCAGTCATCCAAAAGGCTGGCAGCACCAGGAACATCGTCGCCATAACGAAGTTCAACAGCATATCCCCGAAGGCATTGTTGAGTCCCATCACCGGATCGAAATTGCTGTGTGGCCGGTTCCAGCCCCAACCCCACCCATAGAGCGCATCGAGGATGGTGCTGTCGACCCAGCGGGCCAACTGGAACCAGAAATCCACGAAGAACAGCGCGAACTGCACGACGCTCACGGTAACGACGGTCTTCAGGTCATAGGTGCCCACAACCAGCACGAGCGGGATGCAGATGACCAGCGCCATCTTGAGCAAGGCGAGCACCATGGGCAGCGCCTGGCGCACCACGTCCATGGCGGGAAACGCGGCAATCGCGCCGACAGCCATGCCGACGTCGCCCGTGGCCCGCGTCACGATGTTCGGCAGGGTCTTGTCGATCTGGCCGCCGTAGTCCGTATAGACGCTGCCCTGGTTCAGTTTCTGCTGCCTCGGCGAGGCGATGGTGCGGATCACCGAGTCGTCCACCTCGGCTCGGCTCAGAAAGCCGGCCCAGCCCGCCAAGCGATTCAGCAGGCTTGGGTCTACCTGCCCCAGCAGGCGTGCGCGCAGGCCATTGCTGCCATCGGCCCACCACTGCCTGCAGGACGGATAACCGCCACCGCTGGCCACCTGCGCAAGCCCCGCGTCGCGGGTGCTGTCGTAGGGCCAGTCATCGCGTGGTGTGCTGGAGCGGTAGCTGTCGTAGTAGCCGCCCGTATCCGTGAAGAAGCGCGAGCCGATCCAGGTCACGTCGTGCATCTGCGCCTCATCGAGGTTCGGGCGCTGCATGAAGAGCTTGGCGCGCGCCGATCCGTAGCAGTCGCGCGAGAAATCCGCCACTTCCTGAGCCAATACCGGGTCGTCGATGCGCGTCGCGTCGATCTCCATGCGCATCTGCCGCAAGTCGGTGCCGCAGGGAATCGCCGCCACAGAGGCACCGGTCACTGCTCGCGAGAGTGTGTGCATAAAGGCCCACCAGACGGGCACCTTCGCCGATTGGTTGTTGATAGTGCTGAAGGACTGTGACCAGCCGGTATCCGTGGGTTGCGGCACGCTGACCTGGCATTGGGCCGAGCGTGCGCTGTCGTAGCGGATGGTGTTGAGGTCCACGTCGATGAATGGAATACCGGCGAACATCACCACCATGATGGCAACGAACACCCGGTTCTCGATGCGCGCAGCCGAGAGCACGCCCTTGTTGCCTTCGTCGGCACCCTCCGCACGGGCCTTCAGCCATTCCTGCACGATGATGGCAATGAAAGGCAGCGCGAAGACACCGCTCGCCACCAGCACGGCCCATATGCCGTTATGGACGATCCACGACACCAGCGTGAGGTAGTACTCCAGGTAGTCGGTGGTGAAAAGCGTCATGTCCTCGCCCCCTCAAGCGGCCTGCATCAACAGGCTGGCTTCCAACGCCACAATGGCGGCGACGCCGGCGATCTCGCTGCGCACCAGGCGACGCCGCGCCTGTCTATCCGCCCCGCGTTGGGCCTCACGCGCCAGCAGCCGGCGGCGCATCCAGACCCAGTCGTAGGCGGTCGCACCGTACAGGCACAGTCGCCACGCCATGAAGTAACCCGCCGTAGCCGTCAACCATCGCTCCCAGCTGGCGACGCTGCCGACGAGGTAAATGCCGACGACGTTGGCGCCCACAGCGGCGGTAACGAGCAACACCGTCCACAGCAGCGCCTTCGTCGTGCGCCGGTTGAGCAGCCAGCTGGCATGCGACGGGTTCATGGGTTGCCTCCCGGATTGCCTCCCGGATTGCCCTTCTGGAGCTGGTCGAGGCGGTCGGGAATGGGATCGCCTTCGTAAATGCCACGCGAGCCAGCCGCGCGTGTGCCATGGCGCTGGATGATGGCCATCGGCGAGTTGTTCGCCAGCTCGCGTCGCAGCTCCAGCTCGGTCTTCAGGTTGCGGATCTCGCGGTCGAGCGTGTCACTCTCGTTGTTCACGGCCTCGACCGCCAACTGGTTCGCCGCGACGTTGGGCTCTTTCTTGCCGGTGAGCAGCGTGCGCTGGAGCAGCAGCGCCTTCTCCAGCACCGACGACAGCGCCACCTCCGAGGCCAGGCGCCGCGCCAGCAGGTCCTGGTCTGGTTCGTCGCGCAGCGCCTCGATGACGCCGCGCGTGATCGGCAGCGAGGTGCTACCAGCTGCGCGCAGGTTCTCGAATGTGGTGTTGCGCGTTCCCGAGACCAGTTCCTGCAAGGCTTCCAGCTTTGCCTCGTACTCATCCTGGATCAGCGGCGTCAGCCCGACGCCGGGCACCGTTTCGGTCTTGGTGCAGGAATCGCAGGTGCGCTGCACCTGTTCCCCAAGAACCCGTGTGGCCCATTCAGTCGCTTGTTGTGGCGACGTCCAAGTCTGGCAGGACAGGCTCGCGCAACTGGCGGAAGCGATGGACGACGTGTCGGTCACGCTGCGGCCGTTGACCAGGTTGTAGCCCGCACGGGTGACGTCGCCGACCACCCGGATGGCGGACTGGCCCGCGCCCCCCGCATTACTGCCGCCTACCCAGGGCACGCCGTCGTTGCCCCGGCGCGTCTCCGCCTGCTCAATCGCCGACACGGCATCCGTGCTCGATACTGCGTCGCGCAGCGCCATGCCTTCGGCCATCTGGCTCCAGCCAAGCTGTCCGCCCGCCGTGTCGGCCATTTTCTCGGCCATGGCGCGGCAGGTCAGCTTGGAACGGTCGAAATCCAGCCGCGCCTGCAGCACGCCGTTGGTCAGCAGGTTGTACAGGCCGGGATCGGCGCGCTGGATGATCAGCGCAGGCAGCGATGCCACCGCGCTGGTGGCGCTCTGGATCACGTTACTCATGATCTGCTGAAAGCCGTTGGTGATGCCGTTGAGCTGGTTGCGCAGCGTTGTTTGGATGCTCATGTCGCCGCAGATCAGGTTGCTGTTCCAGCCCACGCCGACGCCGATCGAACGCATGCCGGCAGCGCGGCTCATGGACACTGCGCTGCCGCCGCCGATCGAATACATCACCTCGTCGCCGATCACGGAGCCGCCGGTCTGAAAGCCGGTCTGCGCCCACGCCAGGCCGCCGCCAAGAACGAGTGCGCCAGCCAGCACCCCAGTCAATACCGTTGGACGCAGCAGGCGGCGTGCCGTTGGGGAGAGGATCATCAGTTCAGGACGCTTCATCGCCGTACCCTCATTGGAAATCGACGCTGCCGAGGAACACTTGCCCCCGGCGTTCGCAGCACGCATAGGGCCGCCACAGCGCCCAGGCGTAGTCGCCTTGCTGGGCTTGGGTCAGGAAGCCGCCGCGCGGGAACACCGTGCAAGAAGAGGACAGGACGGGCGTGAGTTCCTGCCACTTGCCCGTCGAGGCATCGCCTTCCATCAGCGCACCGGCAGGCCAGTAGCCGGGCCGCGAGTTGGCGAGCAGCGGCTGATAAACGTGGATTTGTCCACGGCGCGTGACGACATCGCCAGCGCGCTGGGCCACCACGGCGCCAGCCTTGTGGTCGTCGGCCTGGTGCAGGAAACCGCCACGCGGATACACGTTGCCCCACAGGTTCAGCGTGGTGCGCGCGCCGACCTCGCGCCTACCCGGAATCAGCGCCTCCGGGTAGACCATCTCGGGCACGTTGTAACGCCAGGCCAGCGTGTCCAGGGTGCTGAGCAGGTACGGCATGAACGCCGTGCCCGCGCCCTCGCAGAAGTAGCCCGAGGATGAGACGAACTGGTTGAACACCTCGACGCCGGGGTGGCCGATCACGTCTGCGTTCTTGAACTTGGCGAGATTGTTCTCGTGGTCTTCGTTGGTGGTGCCGTCACCGCCGGCCTGTGCGGACGGGTTGGGTGCGCTCATCGCCCGGACTTCGACCCAGGGGTTCTCGCCGGTGTTGCTGTAGCTGGAGACGACCGCATCGGGGATGTAGTGGCGGACTTTGATGGACGTGCGCACCGTGCAGCCCGTCCAGGTGCAGTAGAGCCAGTAGCAGATGCCGACGACGCGGTATTCGAGGCAGTCTGGTGATGCCACTGAGCCAACGATGGTTGCGGTGTTGAGGGCGTAGCTGCCGGTAGCGCTGAGCAGCAGCACCGAGGCCACGCCAGCACGCAGACGGCGCATCCGCTCGAAGGGTCGGGTCATGGCTGCGGCCTCCGGTGTTGCGCAATGCGCGCGACGGCACGGGCCACGTCCGGCTCGCCATAGACCACGTAACGCTGATCCACCACGACCGCCGGAATGCTGGTGACGCTCAGGCTCCAGGCGTCGGCAACGCCCTGGTATGCCGACGCAATGCGGCGCTGGAGGTCGGCACCGCCGTTGTTCAGGCGGCGCTTGACGATGGCCGTGGCCTGCTCAGGATCGGCGGGCAGCTGTGCGGAAAGCTCGGCTTCGATGCGCGGGCCTTCATCCAACTCGATCAACCGCTCGCCACCCATGGTCTTGACCGGGTGGCGGCTGTCGGTGACGACCACCACATTGGCTGCGAAGGTGGCGGGGCTGAAAACAGCCAAGGATGCCGGCAGTGCAACGGCCAGGCCAAGGGTTCGCCAGCCGGATGCGAAGCGGAATAAAGATGCTGGCATGTCGCGTGCCCTGGAAGTTGATCAGAGCCATAGTCGAACGCGAACCCGCTGCCGCCCCAACAAACAATGCGCATCGCGGGCACCCCGCATACCTGTTCGGTGCTGCCGCATGGAAAAAAGCGGAGGCCGAAGCCCCCGCTGTGATCAGTGAACCACGGGCCTTCCTACAAAAGACCAGACTCGGCGAACGAGTACGGTGTGCCCTGACCAATCACGAAATGGTCAAGTACCCGCACGTCGATAAGCGCCAAGGCCGTCTTCAACTGCTCGGTCAGCAAGCGATCCGCATTGGATGGCTCGGTGGTGCCCGAGGGGTGCTGATGGGCGAAGATGACCGCAGCGGCGTTCAGTTGCAAAGCGCGTTGCAGCACGACACGCGGATAAACCGAGGTCGCATTGATCGTTCCATGGAACATCGGCTCCACGGCCAGCACGTCGTGCATGCTGTTCATGAACACGACGACGAATATCTCATTGGGCTCGGCGACCAGCTTCAAGCGAAGGTAGTCCCTGACCGCAGCGGGCCGTTCAAGACGTGGCCCTGCTTTGAAAACCCGTCGCTCCAGCAACACGATGGCTTGCTGGACGATCCAGTCCTCGTTCTGAACAGAAATATCGGAAAGCGACTCCAGGCAGGAGTCATTGATGACGACAGACATGGCGAACCTCCAGGCAGGGAAATCGGAGGGCGCACATGCCCCTGGAGGGCAGGCCCTCCAGGGAATGGAACAAGGTGCATCCATCACCGCAGCAGCGGTGATCGTTCGCGGCCAGGATGCGGGGCGAACGGGTAGCGGTCAGCGCAGCGTGCTGCGCCGTAGCCTCAAGGACCGCGGGCTACCTGGGCATGTCGCCGACGACGTCGGCAGGCATTTCCGTAGTGGGTGAAACGACCGAATCCTCAGCTGCCAGCATGTCCATGGCCGACAGCAGTGCATCGCCTTCGATAGGCCCCTGCAGCAGGATCGCCTGGCTGGTCTGGCGATCGTGTAGTCGCAGGGATGGCGTCGCGGTCACGCCGCCCTTGGTGGCTTCCTCGGCCTGAGCGCGAATCAACGTTTCGGGCCGCTCGCTGGCCAAACACTGCTCGACGGCTGGGTTTAGGCCGGGATAGCGCAGGCCCTCGGGCAAGCCCAGGCCGTCACTGCGCGTGTGCGCATAGACCCATTCAATGGCCTGCCAAAAGGCCACATGCCCGCCACTTTCGGCGGCGCACTCGGCCAGGCGTGCCTCGGCAGAGGCGGCCGGTTCGTGCGCGGCCAGCGGCTGGTGCTGCCATTGCAGGGCCACGTCGGTGTTGCTGCCGACCCAGCGCTTGAGTTGCGGAAAGTACGCTCGGCAGAACGGGCATTCGAGGTCGGCATAGAGCGTCAGCGTGAATCGGCCCTCGGGGTTGCCCATCTGCCAGGGCGGGCCGGCTACCTGCGCCGTGCTGATCGGCGCGTGAGCTTGCGATACTGATTCGCTGGGTGCACGGGACACCAGCCAGATCAACAGCAGCGCGATCAATCCGGCGGCCAAGAACCAGGGCCAGCGCTTGCGCGAGCACCGATGGCGGTACGCCTGCACCGGCATAGGAATGGAAGGAGGTTTCGGTTTCACGGCAGTCTCCGGCGGCTATTGCGGCAGGCCCAAGGCCGGCGACTCGATGCCGCGCGCCTGGTCGATCTTCTCGGCCACCTTGAAGGCCGCATCAAGTTCACTGATGCCGTGCTGCTGCATGAGCTGATAGCGTTCCGCCTTCTCTTCGGGTTCGGTCTGCGCCAACGCCAAGTAGAGGCTCGGCGGCACCGCCCGGAAAAGCACCTCCATCGACTTGGACAGGATGACGCCCTCGGTGAACTTCCCGGCTTCCTTGCGCGCGGAAAGCATCAATGCTTTCTGCGCGGGTGACAGTTCGCGAAACCGGGCAATCTTCTCCACCTCATCGGGTGGCATCGACAGGCAGATCCACCACTCGATCATGTTGAGCATGGGCTCTGCGGCGCGCGGCAGATCGTCGATGTTTTGTGTGGCGAGCCAGAACCAGGCCCCCAGCTTGCGCCACATCTTGGTGATCTTCACCACGTAGGGGGCGAGCAGCTGGTTCTTGGTGATGATGTGCCCTTCGTCGGTGACGTTGATGATCGGGCGGCCCAGGTACTGATCGCGCTCGGCAATGTTGTTCACCGTGCTGATCAGGCTGATGTAGGCAATGGAGAGCTGAGCGTTGTAGCCCTCGCGGGCATAGGTCGCCAGATCGACCAGGGTGATGTCGGCTTCGGGCCACGGCGAGCCGTCGCGGTCGAACATTTCGCCATCCGTGCCTTGGCAGAACATGTCCATGGCATCGGCCATCTCCAGCAGTCGCACACGCCGCATTTCCGGCAGCGTTGGGTCTTGGCTGCGCGTGCGCAGCGCGTTTCGCACATCGCGCGTGAGCACGGTGCGCTTCTCTCCATCCTTGCTGTGGCAGTGCTCGGCGGCATCGAGGATGCACTGACGAATCAGTGAGCGGTCGGCCCGCGTCATCCGGGCTTCTTCCTTGTCTTCGCCGCCGGTGATCATCAGCCGTGCGGTGATCTCCAATTCGCCCAGCACGTCGCGCTGCTCATCCGCCTCCATGGCCACAGCATCGGGGGGCAGGTCTTCATCCAGCGCATCGGCGTCGAGCGTTTGCACGTCGCTGGGCGTCTCGATCAGCCGCCGCGCATCCGCGAACGGCGCCAGGGTAACGCCCGAGCCCGGCGCAAGCTTGACCCGATTCACAGTCAGACCCAGGCGCCGGGCAAAGTCGCTGAACAGGCCGAAGCTGTTGCCGGCCTCCACAATGAACAGCCGTGGCCGGTAGATCGCCGTGACCTGATTCAAGAGGTTGTTGAGGGTCGCCGACTTGCCCGAACCCGTCGGGCCGAACAGAAACAGGTGGGCATTCATCTGCCGATCCAGGCGGTTGAGCGGATCAAAGGTGATCGGCCCGCCGCCGCGGTTGAACATCGTGATGCCGGGGTGCCCCGTACCCTGGGCGCGGCCCCACACGGGCGAGAGGTTCGCCGCGTGCTGGGCGAACATCAGTTGCGTGTACCACCGGCGCCGATCCTGGCCAGGGTTGTAGCAGCACGGCAGCCAGCGTAAGTAGCTGTTCAGCGGTGCCACCTCGTCGTCTTCGCGCACCGGCTGCAAACCGGCGTTGAGCATGACGTTCGCCAGATCCAGGCCGCGCCGATCCAGTTCCGCCTCGTCGCGCCCGCGCAGGTAGAACGCCAGCGTGCCACGATAGAGCTTGTGCGCGCTGCCGATCAGGGAACGGGCTTCATGCACGTCCTTGAGCGTCTGCTCCGACGCCAGGGTTTCGCCGACCGCTTTCTTGGCCAGGTGGTTCAAGTCCGCCTCAAGGACATCCTGCGGCGTGGCGACCATCGTCAGGCAAAGGGTGGTGTCCTCGGGCATCTGGTCGAACAGCGTGTTGATGGCATCGCCTTTGCGTGTCTCGCCGGTCAGGTGCCCTGTGCCCGGCGGCATGCGCAGGCGGTCGGTGATCAGCACGCGGTGCGGCAGGCCGTCGAAATGCCAGGTGCCCTGCGCCACGTCGGAGCGCGGCTGGCCGAAGAACAGCCGCTGGCTGAAATCCCGCCCGCTCGCCAATTCGATCTCGCCGTCTTCGCCGGCCTCCGTACTGTCGGGGTAGCGCGCCAGCGCATAGAAGCGCTCCCTGTCTTCGGCCCCAGGCCCAAGCAACGTGGGACGCGGGTTGAACCAGCGCAGCAGCCAGTCGTGAACATCCGCAGCCACCATGCGCCGGGCCTGAATGCCGGCGTTCGCCAGTCCGCCGCACAGGCGGTCACAAACGATATTGAGCATCTGCTCGGGCGTCTGCCCGCGGCGGCTGTTTTGCCCTTGGCCGGTCACGCGGCGATAGACCACCATGCGCACACGCCGGGTCTGGCCGCGCCAGCGCAGCCGTGTGACCACCGTGTCCTCGAACAGACCGCCCGGCTTGGCCACCGCGCGCAGGTGATGGCCGAAGAAGCGCAGGTAGAACTCGGTGAACGCCGTCTCACGGGCGCGCGGCTGCACATAGTCGCGCAGGGTCTGCATGTACTGGTCGAAACTGGGCTCGTCCTGAGCGTAGAGCTGCAGCACCCAGGGGTTCTCATCCAGTTCATCGAAACTGTCCTGCAGCGCGTTTTCCAAGGCATCGCGGGCCTGCGCGAGCCAGCCAGGTTCCCGGCCTTCGGTGCCCAGCGGCACCAGCTCGTAGAACGCCGCCACCGATTGCCCGTCCTCCAGCAACATGGCTTTCGACTGCGCCAGGAACTCCACCCAGGGCAGCAGTTCCACGAACGACGGCGCGACCTCGTACAGCGCCTGCTCGTCTGCCAGGGTCGCCGGCCTGCGGCCTTGCACCGCCGTGCCGGGTTCGGGGATGCCGACCTGGCGCAGTGCCTCGACGTGGCGTTGCCAGCCGTCCGGCTGCTCGTCGTCGTCAGCATCGGATGCGGCCAGCTTCGGCGCGGTCGGCTTCGGTCTGGGGAGTTTCCAGCGCATCAGTAATCCTCCACGCGCTCGCCTGGCATGGCGTACTGCACGCGCTGGTACAGCGGGAACACGGTCGTATAGCCCGGAATCGGCACAGGGTCGGTGCCCGCCAAATGGGGATACACGTACATCACGAGGTCGGGGTTGGGCAGGCGCTGGAACTGGCGGTAGACCTCGTTGCGCGCTGTGCGCGTATAGTGCATCTGCTCGGCAGGCGCGACCTGCACATCCATCTCGGTCAGCGGACGACGAAGGCTCTGGCGCGCATCGAGCAACTGCCTACGCGCCACCTGGCCGGCGCCACCGCCGCCGTCACCGGCGTTCTGTTGCCAGATGTCCATCATCGTGGTGTCGCCGTGGGTCAGCAGCTTTTCCTTGCTGGTGGCGCAGCCGCCGAGCAGCGCGACGGTCAAGGCCAGCGCCAGGCCCTGAGCCCAGCTATTCAAGTTCGAGGGCATGGCTTTCTCCTGCGCGGTGATCGACCTTGCGGCCTTCTGGGTCGAAGTCGATGGCGAGCGGCTTTTCGAGGTGGACGGCGACCTTGGCGCCGGGCTGCACATAAACGGCAGCGAAGGCCTGGCCGTAGAGCTTGTTGACCCAGCTCGACATGTCCTGGACGCCGCTGGCGAGAATCCGGCCCACGGCTTCCTGGCCGCTGATGCCCACGCTGCCGATGGAGCCGTCGGCGCCGACATAGGACGCCCTGCCACTGTCGGATTCGATCAGCGAGGCCACGCCAGCCCCAGCCGCCGTGATCAGCGCCTGGGTGCCGAGGTACTGCTGCGCATTGCTGCGCCGCTCGCCGCTGACACAGGGAATGCCGTGCGGGTCGCTGATCCAGCCCAGGCCGTCGCGTTGTTGGTTGTTCTGCTGGTTGCCCTCACGATCCTCGGGGATGGTGCGGATGGTCCCGTCATGGAACACGAAGGTGATGCTGCGCACCTGGCCGCGCACGCAGGAGAGCGTCCAGTCGCCCGATGCGGTGCCGGAGAACACGGCCCCGGCCACATCGGGAATGTCGATGCCGTTCGCGGTCAAATTGTCAGGCCCGACCAAGACCTTGAAGGGGTATGGATCGTTCACCGTGCCGTCGATCGGCACGCGGCCAATCAGCGCCGTCATCGCCACCGACCCCATCAGCGTCGAGTTGGTCGGCACGGTATAGACGGGCGTCGGGCTCTTGACGCCTGCCGCGCGTGCGCCCGCGTTCGCCACGGTTTGCGCTGTGGTTTCCAGCGTGCTCTGTGCGGAACCGAAGCTGGTGGGGAAGCTTATGCCGCCATTCGACCTGCCACGCCCGTCGCTTTGTTTCGCGTCATCCGGCTCCACCCAGCGCATACCGCCTTCCATGCCGGCCTCGTCGCCGTCACGCAGGCCCAGCCCCACCGGCAAATCGGCATGGCCGCCGCCACGCCCGCCGATGCTGTCCAGGCGCTGCTGCAGGTCAGCGAGCAGCCCCTCGGTCTGCTGGCGCGCGCTGGCCGCCTGCTGTTGGTCGCGGCGCAGGTTGGAGCGCTCGGATTCGAGGGCGGAACTGATGCGTTGGTCGATGGCGTTCTCGCGCTGGCGCAGTCGCTGGTTCTCCTCACGCTGCGACCTGTTGTCGGACAGCGCGGTCTGAAGCTCGGTGCGCAACTGCTTCACCTGGGCAACCAGCGTCGCCACGGTGTCGCGCGGGGTGTCACCCTCGATGCCCAGCGCCTTCATTTCTTCCGGCGTAAGCCTGCCGCCGCCATCCGCGACAGGCGGTGCCGACGCACCGCCACCGGAAAACAGCCGGATGGCGACAAACAGCACCAGCAGGGCCACGGGGATCAGCAGCCACTTCAGGAGTCCGTTACTGCGCATGGCGGGCCTCCCTGTCGTCGCTGGCTGCTGCTTTGGGCTGCGGGAGATGCACAGCGGGGTCGAAGCGATGGATCGCCGGCAGCAGCGATTGCGCGAGGCCGTGCCCGCGCGTCACCAGGTACAGGACGGTGGTGTCCTCGGGGGTTCCGCGCGGGCCAAGCGCCTCGTGCTGGAAGGTGGCGGTGAGGAAATCCCCTTGCAGCACGCGCGGGTCGAGGCTGATCCAGTCGCTGCTACTGTTGGTCAGGCGCACGGCAGTGACCCACTGGTCTTCCAGGCGCCACGAGGCGAGCGCGACCGCGCGTGCCGGCAAGGTCGGCATCAGCGTGCCGAGGTCGAGGTCGCGGCGCAGGTTGACCCGCATGACGCCTGGCAAGGCTTCCACGGTGCGCAGCGGTGCGTAGAGGTTCTGCGCAGCAAAACGTGTCAGCACGACGGGGATTGGCGTTTCGCGCCGCGCCGTCCGGGTGCCCGCCTGCTCCTGAGCGCGTGCATGGGGCGCATCGGCACCGTCAGGCTGATCGCCATAGCGCGCTGTTGAGTTGTTGCCCTCGACGATTCGCACCGGTTCCAGCTCGGCTTCGCCGTCCTTGGGCGGCTCCGCCGCAATGTCGAGCAGGATCAGCGCGCCGGTGTCGGCGTCCTGCAATTGCAGCCGAGTGGGCTCGATCGGCTCGCTGGCGCGCAGGTACACCGCGCCGCCCGCGCTCTGCACGCGCAAGCGCTCACCGACGCCTGCGGGAACGCCCACGCGGACGTTTCGGTCGATGAACACGATGCGCTCCTGGCCGACCTTCAACGGCACCGCCAGCGGCATGCGCTCCCAACGCAGGATCTCCACCGCCTGGACAGCGGGGGACACGACCACTGCGGCGGCCACGGCCAGCAGCCCCAGCAGCGCGAGTACAGGATGCTTCATGGGCTTCATGGGGAATTACCTCCTTGAGGCGCTTGCGGCGTCAGGCCACCAGGCACCGGGCGCGTCGGCTCCGGTGCGCTGATGCGCTGGGGCGTGCCCTCGTAGCAGTCGAGCACCAGGCCGAACGGGTTGCGTGCGGGATCGACGTCCACCCGCGCGACCTTTACGGGGTAGCGCACCAGGGCGCGTTTGACCTGCTCGGCGCCGTAGTACTCGTCGGCGCTGATGTCCAACGTCACCACCCAGTCGCGGTCGGAGATCACACGCACGCGCGCCGTGGGGTTGTCGCCATAGCTGCGACCGGGGATTTCGTAGATGCCGCGCACCCGCTGGCGCAGTTCGCCGGTGCTGCGGCGGTAGTCGTAGTCCGCCTTGAGGAATGCCTGGCAGGACGGGGTGAGGTACGGCGAGAGCGTATGGAGGTTGCGCGGGTAATCTTCTTCGCCATTCGTCGGCCAGCGGTTGAGGGTCTGGAACACGTAGAACGTGAACGCATAGACCGACTCGGGCGGCACTTCCCACCACTTGCGGGTACTGCCGGAGCGCAGGTCAGGCGGGACGTGGATGGTCAGATCGCGCGGTGCGCTCCACCAGCCGCCGCCCATGACCAGGGCGACGATGACCAGCGCACCCGCGCCGAGGCGCAGCGTCTTGATGTGCGCCTGCAGGTGGGTGATCTCGTTCTTGAAACGGCTCATCGCGCGCCCCCGTGCATGCCCCTGCGGATGGTCCAGAAGCCGGAGCGCGAGATCAGCACATGGCCGCCCACCCAACCGGCCATCAGCGGATGGCGCGTGGCAATGCGCCACTGCAACTGCCGGTACAACCAGGTGTCGGGACGCCCGCGTTTGAGACGGCGCAGGATGCCGCCGCCGATGAACACGCCCAGCGCCACGCCCAGGACGACGAAGGTTGGCGCGATGGCAATCGTGCGTAACACCCACGACAGCGGCGCCCCGACCACTAGGCCGGCGGCGCCGGACAGGCCGCAGCAAATCCACAACTCGTCGGCGGTGAGACCGCGCACGACCACCGGGTGCCTGTTGAGCCGGTGTGGAAGGAATGTGACCGTCCCATCGGCACGGACATGCTGTTGCTCGGACATGGCCTGTCCTCGCTTACAGGATGCCGGTGGCTTCGGTGAGCAGCCAGATGCCGATCACGAGCAGGACGGCGCCGATGGCGACCGTGAGACCGAACTGGCCCCAGGTCTTGCGGCCGGTGTGGATTTCCGCGTAGGTGCCGTAGGCGTGGTAGCACACGCCAATGAACATCGACGCCACCACCAACAGGGCCACGAGCATGATGATGTCGTAGCCGTAGTTCCTGATCGTGTCCATGATGCCGCTGCCGGCGCCGCGGGTCGGGTTTTCCAGCTGCGGCAGACCTTGCGCAAACGACAGCGCGGGCAGCGCGGCGGCACCCAGGGCGACGGCGGCGCGTTGGACAAAACGAGTAGTGAGGATGCGGTTTGGCATGGTCAATCCCTTCAGGTCAGGAGAGGAGGAAGAACGTCATGACGAGGTACATCGCGACGAAGCGGATGCAGACGCCGAGGAACTGGCGTTGGTTGAGGCGGTTCTCGGCCCACCCCACGTAGGCCGTTCGGATGGCCCAGACGCCCCAGACGAGCAGAACCGCAAACACGATGCCGACCAGAACGGTCGCCATCGCGGACGGCGCGATACCGCTGTTGGCTTGAAATGCCGAGACCTGGGCGCCGTTCATGGTCTGCCCTGCGCAGTCGTCGGCAGCGATGGCGGGGTGGTCCGCTCGGTGCGGTACTCACCAGCCAGTTCGGAGAGGTCGCGTGGCTGGGCGCGCGACGGTGTGAGATGGGCCTGGATGCCGGCGCGCACACGCGCCAGATCAGCCAGCAGTCGTGGGTAATCGAAGTGGTAGCGCTCGCCCGGCTGGATGGGTGCGTGTGCAGCGCCATCCGCGATGGTGCGCTCCAGCGCGTCGAGCTGGCGTAGCGCGGCAACCAGCTCCTGGCGCTGTGCCGGGGATTCGGCCAAGGCAACCGGGAACTGACCCATCAGCAGGGCCGTCACGAGAAAAGTGGGCACGCCGCGATGCGCGGCGCGCAGCCAGATCGGAGCCAACATCGCGCCATTCCTGTGTGATAAGCAATGGCTTGATCGTGGCGATCAAAGGCGTATCAGGCCGCAAACAATAAGAACCTGCGGATGACCGGATTGATGGCCTAGAGGTACTTCTTGAAGCTCCCTGCAGTCAGGCTCACGGCCAGCCCCAGCAAGCCGGCGCTGGGCAGCAGGATCAGCAGCGGATGCACCGAGATCGGCAGCGCCAGGTACGTGACCCAGGGCAGCACGGCCAGCGGCATCAGGCTGGCTTTCGCTCGGTGATAGATAAAGCCGGATTCCCGGCCTGCGCCGAACCGGCGCACATCCCGCCGTACCAAACCGTCGATCAGGCCGACGAAAGCGGCCGTGAAGATCAGCGGCAGCGTGAGCGCCAGGACCAGCAGGCGCACGAGGAAAGTAAGCGTCGTGAAGGCTGCGGCGATCAGGTAGCTCTCCGTCCAGACATAGACCTGGCTGATGAAGTAGCGGAAGTTGCGCCCTCCGTCCTGGTTTTTCCCCTGGCTGGGCGCGCGGGCGCGCTCGGCGGTCTGGCTCATGCGCTCCAGGAGCCCTGATCGCACGAACACCCATTCATAACCCGTGTCCACCAGCTCGTGCGCCGTTCGCCCCGGCTCCTGCACGACCACGCTGCGCGTGAAATGCTTGGACAGGTGCCCCAGCTCGTACTGCAACATTTGCTGGGAGTGCTGCCAGCCCTGGTCTTTCCAGAACAGGTGCATGCCGATGCACTCCATCAGGATCGAGAACAGCAGCGAGCCGACCAGCACCCCGAGCAGCCGGAGCGGCAAGGTGATGGTGCCGACGATCAAGCCCTGGCGGCGGTTCTGCTCGCGCTGCGCAGTCGAGGCGGCATCGCTCATGGCGCGGCCTCTTCGCTGGCCGTGTCGCCCGTGCCGGTGATGGGTGTGGCGATGGCCGTCTCATCGAGCAGATCGTCCGGCAAGGCCGCGTCCTGCAAGACCGGGGAGCTGGTGAACTCCCACCACTGCGTGGCCTCGCTGTAGCTCTGGCGCATGTGCCCGGCCAGTTGCTGCAAGTCCGCCGGCATCACTTCATCCGGGTCTGGCGCCGGCAACGGCATACGCACCTTCCAAAGCTGACCGCCCTGCAGCAGCGCGAAGCACTGGCCTTTGGGCAGGCCGACGATGTGCGATGGCTCGATCATCGGCACGCTGGACATGCTGATGCGATCCTGGGTGTTTGACGTAAAGTCTGTCGCTCCACGAATATCGGAGCTGTCGGTCGCGCCGCTGACGATGGTGGTCGTATAGACCTCGACCTTCGGCAATTGCCGGGTCAGCAATTCAGCGGTAGCCGTCTCGCGCACGCGCAGCATGAACAGGTTGTTGAAGTTGCCGATCACCTGACCGGCCTTCGCGCGGTTGCCAATGCGTGCTTCGATGTCCGAGAGCGTCTGTGTGTACGCGGTGACTTGCAGGCCAGCGCCGCCGCCCTTGTTGATCAGCGGGATGAACTCGTCGCCCATCAACTCGTTGAACTCATCGGCATGGACGTTGATCGGCACGCGCGAGCCAGCCGATGCGCCCGGCAGGCCGTCGTCGATCCCGTGCTTGTAGATGTGGCCTGCGACCGAAACCAGGTCAGAAAACATGGAATTGCCGACCGCCGCAGCGACCTCGGCATCGGACAGCGCATCGAGGCCGACATAGACCACGGCGCGCTTCCTGATCACCTGCATCCAATCGAAGATCGGGCGTGGGTCGGCCAGGTCGGAGTAGTTCGGGGCCAGAAGCTGGGCGATCTTGCCGCTGGTGAGCTTCTCCAGCAGCGGCAGCAGCGATGCGACGATCTTGTCGAAGTAGGTCTTGTCGTAGCGCACTGCCGAGCGCAGGCCGTCGAGCACGGGGTCGTAGTTGCGAGCCTGCGAGAGGTACTGCTCCAGCGCCACCACGCGCTTCTCGCGCCCGATCATGTTCCTGGGGATGTTCTTCTCGTTGAGCTTGGCCTCGATCTGGACGATCACCTCCCAGGCCTTGGGCTCGGTCTTGGCGAAGTAGTGCTGGGCGTACTCCATGAACAGCGCGTCGATGTTGATGACGTGCCGCTGGATCAGCATGTAGTCCGGGCGCTGCCCCAGTTCCACCAATGCGCGCGCAATGATGTTGACGAAGCGCCACGCAAACTCGCGAAATGCCGCGCTGTTGCCTTCCCCGGAGAGCTGCCCTGCAACACGGGTGGCCACCTCGCTGATGCGCCCAAAGCGGCCCACGGCGTTGTAGCGCGCGGAAATATCGGGCCAGCCCAAGTGGAAGACATAGAACTCGCCCTCGCGCCCCGCGCGCTTGGCCTCGACGTACACTCGCTTCAAAAGATCGGCGTCGCCCTTGGGGTCGATGACGATGACGACCTCGTGCTCGCCGTCGGCGTTCTTGCGCCGGATGTCCTGAGTCACGAACAACTCGGCCAACCGCGTCTTGCCCACGCGCGTGGTGCCCAGCACCAGCGAATGCCCGACGCGCTCACCCAGCGGTAGGCTGACGTCCACCTCATCGGGTTCGATGCCGTGCAGGCGCGGCAGGCCGCCCACAGGCGGCAGCGGGCGCACCGGGTTGAAAGGCACATCCCAGCCCGTGAGCGCAGGTAGCCGGGACAGCGGGAATGGCGCGAACTCCAGCCGTTCCTCCAGCCTGCGCGCCAGCCGGTAGGCCGGCGTCAGCTCGACGTAGCGGCGAAATTCCGGTCTGTATGTCTGCATCAGCCGATGGGTATGTTTCTGCTCCCACAGAAATCCGCGTCCCACGAACAGACGCTGCTGGCTGACCGGCACGTCCTTGCTGGTCATCACATAGCGCGGCAAGCGGCGAATGTTGCGTCGGTAGCGCAGGATGACGCGGGCATCGCGGTAGCGGATGGCACCGTAGATGCAGAACGCCAGCGCACTGCCGACGCCCATGGCGGGGCTCAGCGCGAGCGACCACGGGGCCACCAGGGACAGAAACGCGGCGCCTGCACACGCCGCGACGGTATAGAACTCCACCGCTGGGCGCAGCAGAACCTCAACCGGCTGTTTCCCCGACATGGCTTCATTGCTCGATGCCGGTGGCTGTGATCAGCACCGGGTAATGCCGCAGACCCAGGCGCTCGGCCAGGTCGTCACCGGCCACAGGCGCAAGGGGGACGCCGGGCACCAGGGCACGCAGCCGTGCCAGGCCCTGCATGGTCTCGACGTTAACCACCAGGCCCACCGCGCCGCGCTCGCGCAGCGAGGCCGCCTGACGACGAAGCCAGGCGTGAGAAGCCTCGTCGTCGCCGACGACCACGAAAGGCCGCAGACCCGGTGCCTCGATCACGCGCCGCGCGACGGTGCCAGGCGTGAGCTTGGCGCTGCGCACCGGCAACATCGCGGCCTCGCCCATGGGCGTGACGGGCACCGGGAGCATCGGGATGGGCGGTTGGGCCGGGGCATCGGCGCGCGGCTGAAGGTTCAGAGCCTCGTAGTACGGCAGCGCCGACGTGCCGCCACGGTCTTCGACCACAATCAGCGGCTCTCCGGCACGCGAGGCCAGCGGCAGAGCCGCCAGCAGCACGAGCAGGCCCTTCAGTGTGAGATTGGCCAGAGGGAACTTCGTCATGGGGATGTCTCCTGGTGCGCGGCGAGGGCTGCGGCGGTTGGGCGCGTACCCTGCACACGGGCAAGGTGGCGCGACACGCTGCGCCGATAGCGGGCGGCAGGTTCTCCACCCGCAGGACGGTGGTAGCGACCGATTGCCAGTAACCAGTCCTCGCCAGATGTGTGCTGCTCCTTCAGGATTTCAGCGGCGATGGCGAGGTTGCTGTATGGGTTGAGCAGGTCGCACGGGCTGGCGTAGCGCTGCTGGTGGTAGCCGAGGTTGATCTGGCCCAGGCCCGCGTCGATGCGTGTGTGCGGCGTGGAGTGCATTGCCTGCTGCAAACCGGCGCAGGCGTCGGCACGGGTGGCGAAGCGGTGCGACTGGCCGGCGACGTTGAGCGACCACGGCCACGGGACGATGCGCCCGTTGCGGCGGATGCCGCTCTCCTGCAAGGCCACCGCGTAGAGCACCGTCGAGGGAATGCCCGCGCGCTGGGCCGCAAGTTGATAGGCCGGTGGCGGAATCTCTTGGGCATGGGCGGCGCAGGCGCACAGGCCCGCCGCGAGCACCAGTGCGCGCAAGCACTGCGAAACGGAGGTGGCCGCTACGGCTGGCGCTGCCATTGACCGTTCACCTCGCGCACGACTGCTGGAAGGTCTCCGGGCAAGCTCAGCGACAGCCACCGCCCGCCATCATGGTTGAGCGTGATGCCACCGCTGCGCACGCGCGCCGGATCGACGTTCGCACGCTTGGCCCAGTCGCGAATACGTGTGTCGTCCTGGCGGCTACCAACCATGTACAGGTCGAACTCGGTGCCAGAGGATTGCAGGCGCTGCACAAGCTGCCCGCAGGCCGCGCAGCCGTCCTTGACGAACACCGCCGTGCGGCCGGAGCCGCGCAAGGGATTGGCGCTTGTGCCGGTGTCGGGCTTGTCGTCAGGCAGGTTCACCCGCTGCATGCCGGGATTCAGGCGCTGCCAGGCCTGGTCGTAGGCACGCTGGTAGGCGAGCAGCCTCTCGACACGGCGCGCTTCGATCTGCACCTGCAGTTCGGCGTAGCGGCGCCGCTCCTCGTCTGTGCGCGCCTCGATGCCCAGGGCGGACAGTGGGTCCAGGTTGGGTGAGTAGATGCCCAACGGCCCGTCCATCAGTTCGCGATAACGCGCCCACTCCTGCGGTTGCAGGCCCCAGTCGCTTGCCACCCGGTCGTCCACGGAGCGGGCGATCAGCGAGCGCTCCTGACTTTGTGTATTGCGGGCGGGAGCCGTGGCCGGCTGCTGCGCCCAGGTGGGCAACTGGGCAGACGCCAGCAGAAGCACGGAAAGGATGATCGACGGTTTCATGTCGTGCGCTCTGATCAAGGAATCGCCACACGGCGGGTCTGGTCGCCGGTCTGGAACACGGCGGAGTTGCCCTCGACCGCCTGCAAGCGCCACGAGCCGAACGCATCGCCTGGAAGCAGCACCTGAAGCTGGTCGGGCGTGAAGTCCCCGCTGCTCGGCGCGACGGACAGGCTGCGCTGGCCGGCGCGAAGTTCGACGCCGACGATGCGGAACAGCAGTGGCGGCGGCTCTGGTTTGGCGGTGGGCCTGCTCGGTGAGCGTGGCTGGGCGGGTGCTGCGGCGCGCGCAACGGTCTGGCGCGTCTTGATTTGCTCGACCTCGATGCGCAGCGCCTGAAGGTCGTCAGCAGCGGCATAGCCGCTCAGCGTTGTCTCGACCTGGGCAGCGCGTGCTTCCAGGAGTTCGCGGGTGTCTTTGAGGTCTGCCGCTGTTGCGACGGCTGGACGCTGCTGGATGGCATCAATGGCCTCGGTCAGGCTCGCCGCCTGCGCTTCGAGATGTTGCAGGCGGGAATCAAGCCGCTTCTGGTCGGCCTGCTCGTTCACCGCCTGGTAGCCGAGAGCGACGAAAACGCTGAGGCCGATCAGCCAGAGCCACATCAGGCTCTGCAACACCACGGCGGTGATCGGGCGACGGGGAGACTGCGCGGCATTCATGGCTGGCGTCCCGAACCCGAAGGCATCAGCGGAAACGTCTGCACCGTCTCGGCAGCAGGCGGCTGGTGTGCGTGTTCGGCAGTCGCACTGCCTCCAGGCCGCTCGAAGCAAATCTGCCGTGTCCGTTCATCCGCATGCAGTTCCCAGGCCGGGCCAGCCAGGGTGAGCAGCGCATCGCGCAAGGTCATGGGGCCAAGATGCAGGTGTGCTGCCGGCAGCGGGAGCGCATACAACTCGGTCACGGCGCGGGGCGTCTCGCAAAGCTGGTAGCCGCTGCGTTTGAGCACATGCCGCAGGCCATCGCCCACCGTGGTACGGGTGTCCTCGGGCATGGACACGTCGATGGTCTGCGACAGCAAGTCACGCTGCGCCGCCGTGGGTGCCAGCTCGACCAGCGTGTAGCGGCCATAGCGCACGACGGGAATGAACTCGGGTGTCTCGGGTTCGGGAGCGGTTGAAACTTCTTCTATAGCGTCCGGCGCCAGCGGCGTGGTCGTGGTGGCGCAGCCGCTGGCCAGCGCTGCGGCCAGGAGAGCAGCGCCGACCAGACGCCGGGATACATGGGTTGCGGGCATGGCATCGGCTCTTCTGTTGCGATGCCGATACCTTGGCGGAGCGCCGTTGAGCGGTCAGCTAGGAATGCGAACTGGGTGGTGCCCGGTTTTTCAGAAACATGCGAAGACCGTGCTGATTTGGACAGTACTCGCTACCAGCTGATTACAAAAAAATGCTGCGGTCTCCCGATGGCGTCAGGATTGTTGCTCTCTTCATCGCTCTTGTGACTGCGACCCGCAGTGCCAAAAGGGCTTGGCTTTGACGAGAAGTATCTGCATTCGCAGGCACAATTCGTCCAGCATATCGCCCTTCGTAAATCAGTACCTCGTCAAACTCCTTACCCTTTGCTTTGTGAATGGTCATGAGATGAACTCCACGCCATTCCTTGGCGGCTGCTGTGAAATGCTCCTGCAGCAAAGCGCCCCGGACAGCTTCGATAGCGCCGACATACTGTCCTTGGGATCTCCAAAGCTCTGACAAAGACGCCCGCAGGTTTGAGCCCTTGTGAAGCAGGCGGAGATACTTGGCATCAGCGGCAACGCGCGACAGTTGGCCAACGGCAGACGTCGCGAGAAGCCCCCGCGCAGTCAACCAGTCTTCTTCAGGATGGCCGGTGAATACGACGTCCTGGCGAAGCGCTGCTAGGCGCGCGCACTCGCTGATCAACGCTTGGCGATTCTTGCCGCGGATCTTTCCGGAGACCAAGTATTGGTCGATGGCGTCGGCCATGTCGAGTTCCGCCTGCGCAGGGCGTTTGGTGCCACTGCGGCCCCGGATGTGGGTATGTAAGGCGGAGAGTAGCCGCGCAGCCAGAAGCTCCGAAGGGCCTCCTTCTATTAGCGTGGCGATGACGTTTGCCGCAAGCGCCGGGGATTCCGCGTCCATCGCCACCTCGTGGCGAAGGTTGGGCATGCCATCGGACTCCGCGGAGAGGTAGTCGGACACTTGAAGCATGAAGGCCTTGGATGGGACGAGCACTGCGATGGACCAGGCCGGCTCCTTGCGAAGTCGCTTGATTGCCTGGATGAGCTGGGCCTTCGCATGGAAATGCGGACCCCTTCCGTAGTACACGCCGTACTCGACCACCGACACATTGGCATAGACGGCGCCCTTGTTTTTCCCGGTGAGCAAGTCTGAACCGTACGTTGCGATGTCGGTTCCGGCACTGCGATGATTCTCCCCTTCAAACTCGACTGGCAAGGGGTCGAACTGGACCACGAATTCCTTGAGCCGCTGAGGATCGGCGCCGCGGAATTCGTAAATACGCTGGTCGGGGTCGGCCAAGGCAATGATCCTGCAGCCGCGTCCAAGCTCGCGGACCATCGCCCATTCGTCGGCGTTCGTGTCCTGGAACTCGTCCACGACGAGTATCGGGTAGGTCGCTGTGTAGATACCTGCCAGCCGCCGGCTGCGGCGCAGCAGTTCAGCCGTCAACTGGGCGAAGAGGTCGAAGTGGAGCAGCCCCTCTTCATGGAAAAGGCGCAACTTCTCCTGGTGATGCTGCTCCTTGGCAAAGTGAGCCAAGCGCGCGGAGCCCTCGGGAGGTGGTAGGAGCTGGAGCGGCTTTCCGTTGTTGAGCAGATAGCCATGACTTCGCAGAACGCTCCATGCGAAGCCGTGATAGGTGTTGACATCTAGAAGTCTCAGATCATCCGCGGTGATGAGTTCCTTGGCTTTCTCAAGGACCCGTGCCACTGTGGGCCTCGCGAAGCTGAGAAACAGGATGCGCTGGCCTGATAGGAGCTTTGCTGATCGAATCTCGTCCCTGGCTTTGACCAGGGCGACATGCGTCTTTCCGGAGCCTGGACCACCCATGGCGAGCACGTGCCCCGTGCTTTGCAGAAAGTCCCTCTTCTGCGGTGTCCAGTCTTGTTCGACCGTCATAACTCTTCGTCATCGAACGGTGCTGCCGCCGCTGACGGCACGGGTGGCAGCGGCGGAGGTTCGACGGTGATGTGGATCACCCGCAGCGTGTCCCGGACATACTGCGGCATCTCCGCCTCGGTGCAGCACCCGAGCAAGTCGCCGGCATCGCCGCTTCCCTTGGCCCAGCCAAAGAATTGCCGCAATGCGTCGCGAATTTGCTCCACGGTCTGGGCGGCGTTAGGAGTTTTGGCGATCAGATGGTTCGGCCACGCGTTCTCCGCGACGAGGCTGAGCGCATATCGACGAAGGGCTGCCTCCGCGGTGTGGTGCAGCACTACGTTCTCGAAACCTTTCTCGGCAGATTCAAATGAGTGGTGCACGGCGGCCTTGATGGCAGCGGAAGCGGCTGGTTCCTGCTTGTCGAACACAGCAAAGACCGTCTTGCCCAAGTCTCTAAAGAACTTGCCGAGAGGCGCAACCTGCGCATCGGTTTGCGCATCGATGACGGCCACCCCCAGGGCCTCAAGCGTCTTGTATTCTGTGGGGTTCAAGTCGTTAAGCCGGCGCGCCGCTGCAGGTATCGCATCGAACTCCGTTCGACCTTCGACAACAAGTACATATCGGGCAAGCAGCGCTTCACAGAAGCGGGCCCTGAACTCTGCCTTGTATGCCTTGGGCTTGACCGCTGGTGGGTATGTCGCCAGCATCGCAGAAAGCTTGCCCCCGTCACGCCGCAGCACATGCATCTCGGACGGCGCGAATTCTTCGAGCACATAGGGCGAGTGCGACGTGAAAAGCGCCTGTGCCGACGTCTCGCGCACGCTGTTAACGATGCGCTTCTGGGTATGTGGCGGAAGGGCGATCTCGGGCTCCTCCATCGCGAAGATGACGTTCTGCTTCAGGCCCGCGATGATGGATAGCAGCGCCAGCACCAGTGTATTGATCGTGCCGGTGCCCTGATGGTGATATGGCGCGCAATAGGTGCTGCCGTCCGGACGTTTCGCGCCGGTGCCCATGAAAACGGTCAAATCCTTGCGCAGGGCCTCTCTAGTGAGATCCGACACGCGCATGTGAGGTTCCTCTGCCCAGTCAGAAGGAACGAATCGGCGAACAGCGTCCTGGACGTCCTTCAAGAGCGGGGCGATGCCGAGTTCCGGCTTATCGGCCACGGGGAGTTTGCGCAACTCGTTCAGCAGGTCTTCCCACATCGTCACGCGCTTGTCTTGAAGCCTGAGGATGACATCAAGCAACGACCCGCGCTCCAGGCTCAATGCCCGCGCCCCTGTCCTCAGCGTCCGGAGGTACAGGAAGCCGCACTTGCGCTTGTCGGTCGTTTTGAAAGTTGGGTGAGTACCTTCAGCTAGCACTGGGGTCGCGAAGAAAGTATTGCCCGTGAAGTCGTCTTCTTCCTTGTCGTAGCGACCCTCGAAAAACACCCGCAGCGCGGCCGACACGTCTGACGCATCCGTGCCTTCCGGGGGCGGGCCTACGAGTAGCGTCTTTTCCGTGGCGGACCACCACTCGATGTGGTCACGAAAGTGTCGCTGCTGCTCGGCGGACAGGTCACTGACGATAACTTCAATCCGAATGAGAACCGGATCTCCCTCTTCATCCAGGTAGCGCCCGGCGTGGAAGTCGTGCTCGTCGATGACGGGTCTTCGGGAGAGCCGTTCCGGGCCGAGGACGAGATCTATGGCCTCCAGCAGCGTTGACTTCCCGACGTTGTTGTCACCGAGAAATACGCTGTGGCCTGACAGCGTCACGATGCCGGATTCAATCCCACGAAACTTTTCGACCTTGACTTTTGCAATCTGCATTGGCTCCCCCGATTCTGCTCATGTGAGTTTAGCCAGTAACCAATCGTTTCTCCAAAGAGAGTCCACACTGAATCTGAAAGGACGCAGCCACGTCCTGCGGAGACTGCGGGACGTGGCTGCAAGGTGGGAAGAACAGAAAGCCGGCGGCGCTAGGCCGGCGATGGCGTGGAAATTAGGTAGCGACCAACTGCCGAGCCAGTGCGACCTCGACGGAATCACCGTCCTGGTTCAGAACATCCAGCCCCGATTCGGGCACATCGCCCGAGGTGGACTGCGAGACCATGATCTTCTTGGCCATCAGTTCCAGGCAGGTCATCTGCGAGGAACCGGCGTAGCCGAGGTAGATCACGCGCACGGGCTGTTTCTGCCCAATGCGCCAGGAGCGGCGTGCTGCCTGTTGGAGCGAGTACACGTTGTAGCCACTTTGCATGAACACAATCGTCGGGAACTCCAGCAGGTCCAGCCCCGTCTTGACCAGCTCGGGATTGGTGACGAGCACGTCGATGCCCCGGTCCAGTTGCTCGGCGATCCAGTCCTCGCGGCGGCTGGCATCCACGCTTGCGCGCAGTACCGCCACCTTGAATCCTTCCTGCTCCAGCAGCCCCTTCAGGCGTGACGTGGTGTCGCGCGTTCCGGTATAGACCGTGTAGGCCAGAACCTTGCGCCCCTGTTCCTTCTCCGCTTTGCAGATGTCGATCAGCTCGCGCTCCTTGGGGCTGATCTCGAACTCATTGAACTGAGCCGGGACAAACGCCAAGGTGTTGCGCGTGCGCGGATGCACCACGGTCTCCGACCGGAAGCAGCAATCCGGCCAGGCCAATAGCACGTTGAGCACCACCCCCAGCAAGGTCGTATCGCGTCGCGCCAGAGCCTGTTTCAGTTCTGCGGTCAGCCGACCCGCCAGATCGCGGTAGGCCGCAGCTTGCGCCACGTCCATCTGGACTTCACGAAACTCCTCGTCATACGGCGGCAGGACGTTGCCACCGATGTCCTTGAGCTTGAGGAAAATCGTAAACGGCAGGATGCAGCGCAAGACGCCTTTCGGGCCGAAGCCGGGAGCCTTGACCGTGCGCACCGATACCTTGGTGCCCTTGGCTGTCTTGTGCGCCGTGCCGGCGCTCTCGGAGTAGATGTCCTTGAGGACGCCGTGATCGCGCATGAATGCCATCGCAGCCGAGGTCATGCTGCCGCTCGTGGTCGGGCGGTAGCCGTCTTCGATCATCCGTCCGGGCAGTGCCCGGAACAGCAGGTAGAACAGATCATCGCCGTAGCCGCCCATCAGCGTGCCGGTCAGCAGCAAGGTCTTGCGAGCCTTCGCCGCCAGCACGCCCATGGCCTGGCCCTGGGCACTGCCACCGTTCTTGTACTCGTGCGCCTCGTCGGCGATGAGCAGGTCGAACGTGCCTTGCGGTAGGTAGCGTTTGATGAACTCGGACGGTTGGTAGCCGCCTTCGCCAAAGCCAAACTCCATGTTGGCCATCGCACGTTCCATGCGCGTGGCCTGACGGTCGGAAAACACCAGCTCGCCGTTGCCATCCATGAGGTTGATGAACTCATGGATGTTGTCGCCCAGCATCGAGGCCAGGAAGCCGTCACCGAACTTCTGCATCAGCTTCTGTGCGGTGACTTCCCCGATGGTCGGGATGCGCTTCAAGGCTTTGAGGACGACCGAGGACTGGTCGCTGCCGGACAGGCTACGCGGGCGGATCAGCGTCCACAGGGGCGCGGCGCAGTGGCTGCACTTCCTGCGGGACTCCTCGGCTTCGAGCGCGACCGGGTTGACCGGCTCGCCGTCGAGGTCGGTGATGAGTGTGCCGCAGTCCGGGCAGGCTGCCACGTCGCCGTGGCGGGTGCGCCGCTGGGTGAAGACAGGTTTCCAGTGGAACCCCATCCGCATCCTGACGCGCCCCAGGATGAAAAACTCCTGGCCCGTGGGCTGCACACCCAACTGCTCGCGCAGCTTGATGAGCTTGACCAGCGTGTCCGGGCCATTGAGCACCCAGACCTTGGCGCCGGCCACCGTCTCCTGGATCTCACGCCGCCACTTGTAAACCAGGTGGGGAGGCGAAAGCACCAGGGTGCGGCGGTAGCCTTCGGCGTTGAGCACGGCGGCCGTGGCGATGCCGACGGTCGTCTTGCCGCAGCCCATTTCGCCATTGACGATCGCAGCGCGCTCGCCTTGATCGACCAGCAGCTCGGCGGCGGCATGGACAACTTCAGCCTGGGCCTGGAACAGCTTGCGCTTGAGGCTGGCAACGACGAGTTGCCGCTGCGCCTGTGCTTGACCGGCATAGACCGGCGGGTTGGCGCGGTTGAGAGAATCGAGCAGTTCGTCGCCGAACTCGCCGACGAAAACCTGAAGGCTCAGGGTCAGAGGGTTGGATTCCGCTTCGAGCAGTTCGCCCTGTACGGGCGCTGCATCGTTGGCGGTGGTGTCGAGATCAACGGACATGGTGATGCTCCAAAGAAAAATGGGACATGCACCACCCCAGCGGGGCGATGGCATGCCCCGTGGTGGGAAGAGAGACGGCGAACCGTCGGTGGTTGGACAGTGCAGGCGCTCGTGGCCTGCGGTGACAACTCGCGGTCAGTACTCGGACGGCAGCACGATGCGGGTCGCGCTGCGATCTGCTTCGGTGAAGATGCGGATGCTCAGGTCACGGGTGACGACGTAAAACGAATCGAGGCGTTCACCAGACTCCAACGCAGCGTTGTTCTGTTGCCATTGGTAGTCGGCGACGTTGCCCCAGTCGCCACGCATGTGGCGTTCGAAAAACCGCATGGGATCGAGCCGGCCTTCGTTCATCAGGCGTTCGACGCCTTCGCTGAACTCCAGTGCACCGATCTCGAACAGCCGTTTGCGGCGATGCTTGTCATGTTGGTTGGATGTCATGTGGCTTTCTTCTGAGTAGAGGGGCTACAGCACCCTTGAGGGGTGTCGGTGGCCCCGCGTTGGAGAAGATCAGTACTCGCTGGGCAACAGCAGCGTGGTGACGCTGCGATCCCATTCGGTGATGATCCAGAGCTTCAGGCCGGGTGTGACCTGGTAGGAAGAGAACAGGCGATCCTCACCGGACTTCAGCGCGGCATCGTTCTGCCGCCTGTCGCTGTCGTCGAGGTCGCCCCAATCGCCACCGAGGTGGCGGCGCAGATACGGAATCGGGTTGAATTGGCCCTGTTGGATCAGGTCATCGACGCCGCAGGTCATGACCACCTGGCCGGGCGAGAAGCGCAGGCTCGGGGTCTGGCTGATGGAAAGTGCTTGGGCTGCCATGGAAGGCTCCTGGAGATCGAGGGGCCAAGGCACCCCATCGGGGCGACTGGACCCCGGTGGGTGGAAAAAATCGACGGCGAACCGCCGGCGGTGGAGAAACGATCAGCGAATGGTCAACACCTCGCCCCGCGTGGCGGAGCCAGGCGTCATGTCCCATGCACGGATGACAGGAACGAACTTGTCGGTGAGGATGCGGGTTTCGGCGATGGAGCCGTCGTCGCGTTCGGTGAATTCCCGCTGGAGCGTCTTGTCCTTGTGGGTATCACCTTTGACGACGAGCACGCGCCCCGTCTTGGATTGCACGACTCCCGAGATCGCGCCTGCGGCCAAAGCCAGGGCGAGATGCCAGTGGGACAAGGCCCGCGCCGGTGGACGCAGCGTCTGCTGCGCGGCCCCCAACTGCGTATCCCGCGACGGCCAGAGGCCTTGCAGCCTGCCAACCTCATCGGCGAACTGCTCCGGCTCCATCGTCACGCGGAAGAAATGCCCCGGCTCTGCCGGGCTGGTGGGGACGATGTACGGCAGGAACGGCCATTCGCTCGGCAGCTCCTCGGCTTCGACTTCGCCAAGCCCAACCTGCAGCAGCAGATTGCGCACGGCCTTGACGCCATCGGGCGTCTGCTCGCGCTGGCGCACCCGGCGACCGAAGATCACCACCTGCTTGAACTGCGTTTCCACCGCTCGGTAGATCCGCAGATCGGTGTAGTGGCGTGTCAGCCAGCCGACCAGCTCGGCGTCGAGCACGTAGCCGGGAACGATGAAGACCAGCACGCCGCCGTACTGCAACAGGGGCAGCGTGCGCTGGTAGAACAGTTTTTCGAGGCGGGCACGGCCCTGACCCTGATAGCCAATGTTGCCGTTGACGTCCTTGGACAGGTCGCCATACGGCGGATTGAGCCAGAGCAGCCCAAAGGACTGTTTGGAGATCATCGTGTCCATCAGGTCCGCGTGCAGGCAGTGATCGACCAGGCCGCGGGCATGGCGCGCCCGCTCTGCGTCGAACTCGACGGCGAACGCCTTGGCATGCTCGCGCCCGAGGGCATGAGCCGCTTCGGCAATCGCCACGCCTTCGCCGGCGCAGGGATCGAGGATGCACATCGGCCCATTGGATTCAGGCGCACTGGGCATCAGTGCATTGAGGGCTCTTTCGAGCGTTGGTTCGTCGGTCGGGAAGTACCCGTTCTTCACGAAATTGCGGGCGAGCCGCGGGAACATGAGCGCCATGGAAGTCTCCTGGTTGGCGGGGATGATTGGCGAAGGCGCGCCTTGGCGTGCCTGCGCAGGTGGGTCAAGCCGCTACCGTTTCCGGCGTCCAAATCTTGGCCGGATAGGGATAGGCGGTGAGCACGTCACTGCGGATCAGCGAGCCGAGCACCAGGGTCAGCGCCGGCACGTCGATGGCGAGCCGATGGCCCACCAAAGGCCCGAGGGCGAATGGCAGACGGGTCAGCATCTCGCGGCTTTGCAGCAGTTCCAGCACGGTTTCGCGCCAGTGGTCGAGCAACGGCAGTGGGCAGGTGTCCTGCACCAACGTCCACAGGCGGTCAAGCCGGTGGTCGCTATCGCGGGGCAGCAATGCCAGTGCGCTGGCGTTGGCCTTGTCGGGCTTGACGCAGCGCCGATCGAACAGCCACACGTTGGACAGCGAACCGAACAGCGTTCGCCGGTAGGCGCGGGTCATGCGCTTTTCCAGGCGATCGACGTTGCTGACGAACACCGGGACGCTGCTGCCCTGGTCGGTGATGAGGTGGAACTGCTCCAGGCCCTGCTCGTCGCGCCCGAGGGTCAGGCGAGCCAGGAACTGCTGGACGGCGGTGTCCCGTGCCCAGATCGACAGGAAGATCAGGTTGCCCTGGTCATCGCCGACGCAAGCGTCGGCCATCACGTCCGGGCATTCGTCGATGCGGTACAGCGTGGTGGAAGAAGTGTTTGCGGGCATGGTGGTGTCCTCGGATGAACGGGAACAGCACCGCCCGCAGGGGGCAAGCACTGCCCCTTGGGGTGGAAAAAAGGCGTCCCTGACTCAGACCGTCAGCGCCGTAGCTGGAGCTGTGGCTTCCTTGGATGTGCGCCGCCGCGCGTGGTAGGCGCGAACGCCTGCACGCCAGTCGGCGGATTGCTCCGGTGCGAGGTTCAGATAGGACAGCGGGCACGAGTAGTAGTACGGGTGCATGGATTCGTCCAGTGGCTTATAGCCCCACTGGCCGCCGCTGCGTTCCAGCAGATCGCAGCGGATGGTGCACAGGGACTGGCCCGGTGCGAGATCACGGTGTACGCCTTCGGCCTTGGCCGTCACTTGCACAACAGACCAGAGGACGTTGCCACGCAGCGCGTGGGCGATGACCTTCACGCTGGCGCGTTCGGTCTCTTGCGGTGCGATCAACTCCGCGATCAGTTCAGACCGCGATTGGGGTGAGAAATACCAGCCCATGAGAGGCCTCCTGGAAAAATTGAGCCAGAAGCCTCCCCGGTGGGGAAGACCCCCGGCGGGTGGATGAAGCACACCGCAGATGCGGTGCCCAGTACTACGCAGGTTGCAGTTCGGCCTGGCGGCTCCACTCCTGCGTCTTGAAGTCCAGCGCGTAGCCCAGTTCGCCCAGGCGGACGATCTGCGCGCGCAGGGTGCGGCGGTCGATGGTCGAATCCAGTTTCACGGACTCGCCCAGCGGCCAGAGCAAGCTGAACAGCGCGGCGTCGCCATCTTCGGTACTGCAGGGAGCAGTTGCCGCAGCGGGCGTCGGCGCATCCACGCCGAAGGGCGTGGTATCGACCAGCGGGTCTGTGGATGCCTGTACGGGTGCGGGCTTGGCGGGCCTGGAGGTTTTGCTGGGCTTGGCCGGTGTTGCCGGTGTTGTTGCAGGCTGTGCGCCCAGCTCTTCATCAAGTGGATCGAGGTCCTGGGTGGCGAAGCTGCGTGCTTCGTCACGGCTCAGTTTGTCGATGTCGTAGAGCGTCATTCCGTCCAGGCTGGCGCGGATCTCGAAGCGCATGCCGCCACCGACCGGGTAGGACTTCGGGAAGATGTACCTGATGATGAACTCCCCGTCGTACTTGCCTTCGGGGTATTGCTCCAGCTCCGGGTCCTTGACCTCGAACGTACCAAGGTGCGTGGCGAGGCGTCCGACCGTGAAGGGGCCGTTCTTGCCGCGGATGGTACGCAGCGTGAGCTGGCCGGGGACGACGATGGGCGCAACAGATTTCTCGGAAGCCGATGGGGTTGCCATGATGGTTCTCCTGATGATGAATGACGGGCCGCCGACGGCACCCGGTGGATGAGAGGAAATGGCCTCGCCCGAGGTGGGCGAGGTCCGCGTGGCATCACGCCTTGAGCTGGCGCATGCCTTCGGCCAGCAGCCACAACGCCCGGTTCAGGCGCAGGTTCTGGTCGATGCCTTGCACCGGACGGGTGCGCTGATTGCGGCCGTTGGCCGTGCGTCCGTTCAGGCCCCCTTTGACTAGGTTCTCCTGGACGCGGTTGAAGACGGCCCACAGGTCGTTCTTGCGGTCGTCCCATCGCCGAGGGGCCAGCAGTTGGCTCTCGGTGACAGGCGTGGACTTGGCCGGATCGTCGTACTTGAGTGCGAGCGCAGAGTTCGCAAAGACCTCCGCTTCGCCCTCATCGAGGGTGATGGTGCGCATCGCATCGCGCGCGTTCTGCACGCGCTCGAAACCTTCGAGGACTCCGTAGGCACCTTCGATCACCTGGCTGGCCACGTCGCCCTTGTGGGGAACGCGGATGTCTGCGGTGGTGTCACCGCAAACCAGGCCGTTGTGGCAGACGAACCGGAACATGCCGGCGAGCATCTGATAGCTGCTCGTGCCGTCATGGCTGTTGAGCAGGATGATCTCGTTCGCCTCGTCGCCGTTGATCTGGCTTGCATGGCGAAGTCGGATGAGGTGCTTCGTGTACTCGCGCCGGTCTTCGTTGCGCACGCGCGTCTGACACACCATGAAGGGCTCGAAGCCCTCCTGGCGCAGCTTGGTCAGCACGGTCGAGGTCGGTATGTAGGCATACCGATCGGACCGGCTCCCATGTGGAGCGTCGGCGAAGATCGACGGAACGACGGCACGAATGCGGTCGTCCGAGAGTGGGCGATCAGAGCGCAGGATCGGGGATTGCGGAGCAAAGCGGGATACCAGAGACATGGCTGATCTCCTTTGAGAAATTCGACAACCGCGTGGCCGTGAGACCACGCGGAACTCGGGGGATGAAATGCGCAAGCACGCGTCCTGGGGACGCGGCGTACGTGGGGAGGAAAAGCGACAAGGCCCCGTGAGAGGCCGTGCCGGATCAGAACGAAGCAGCCAATGCCGGCTCCTGCTCCTGGACTTGCGCCTCGGGCTCGCGCTCGGCGGGCTCGGTGGCCGTGTCGATGGCATCGTCGGCTTCGGACGCGGATGCGTCTTCGGCCGGCGGCGCCTCGGCTTGCGCCTGGCTCGTCGGATAGACCTGGGTGCCGTCGATCTTGATGAGACCGATGTGGACCAGCGTCGATTCCAGGCTGGCGGCCGGTTCCCCGGCGTGCTCACCCTTGGTGCGGATGTACGGATCGATCTTCATGTCGTTCAGACGGAAGGCGATCAGCACCTTGCGGTCACCCTCGATGGCCTGAACGCACCGGCGAACCAGGTGCTCGGCTTCCGGGGTGGCGACGATGGTGTCGAAGTACCGATACTCCGGTTCATCGACAGGCCCGGCCAGTGCCGCGACGGTGCAAGAGAGGAACGAGTCGCCAGCTTTTGGGGTGACGTCCTTCACACGATTGAGATAGCCGATGCCGCGGGTGATCAACTCGTGCTGCTCGATCGAAGCCAGTTCGGCCCGGTCGATCAGTTCGGCCTTGAGCAGTCGCGCCTTGAGGGACGCGGCGGCCTGACCCTTCTGCTCACCCTTGTCGCGGATGTACACATCGCCCCACAGGTCACCGAGGCGAAAGCGCACCAGCGGGCGCTGCTTGGGATCGTCAACGCCGATGTAGCGCTGAACGAGCTTCTTGGCCTCGGCACCCGAGACCTTGACGTCGAAGTAGCGGTAGCTGGGGTCCCGGGCGGGGCCGACCAGCGCGGCGATGGTGCATGCCAGGAAAGGCTGCGCACGGCGGCCGCCCCGGACGGGCACTTCACGGACACGCTGGATGTAGCCGATGCCCGAGGTGTGGAGGTCGAAATACGATTTCTCGTTGGACGTGGTGTTCATGGTGAATCTCCATTGGGATGAAGCGGAGACACACCGGCCCACGCATGCGGGGAAGGTGCGTGACCCCGCGGTGGGTTGATAAGGCGAAAGCATCCGCCACCAGAGGCTGGTGGCCGCTCGCGGAAGGATGCGGTGCGAGCTGGCTCGGTCACGCAGTGGGAACTGCGCCGCAACCTCGAAGACCGATGGTTGCCTGGCATGTCGCTGACGACGTCAGCAGGCATGGGGCCAGCATGGCGGGGCCTCGCGCGCGCGGCAGCAATCAATCGGCACCCGGGCGCTTCCCTTTGTCCGCGCCACCCGGCGCCTGTCACAGGCACTTGGCGCCGCGCAGGTGCTCGGGGGTATCGGCGCGCGGACGGCCGGGACGGCTCCAGGCGCCGCCACCGCGCGCGCCGATCAGCCGCCAGCCGGCGGCGCGCAGGCTGGCGCCACCTTCGTCGGGCATGGTGTAGGTGAGCAGGCGTATGTAGCCCAGCGCCCTTGCCGCCTGCCAGGCCGCGCCGTAGAGCTTGCTGCAGGCGCTGGGTGTGCCGTCGGTGCACAGCCGCGTGACTTCCAGCGTCCAGGTGCCGCGCGACCGGGCGGCCGACAATGGCCACGCCGTGGATCAGGTCGCTGTCGCTCAGCGTGACGGCCAGGGCGAACTTCGCGCCCTGGACCGGGCGGTGGTGGCGATGGTGCGACAGAACGAATGCATTGGCCGTGCGCAGCGACACCGGTAGGAGGTGCAGCCTCGGCGAGGTCGATGGCGTGTTCATGCGGTTGTCTCCGGTGGCATGCCGGCGTTGTGGCCGGCGGGGCGTGCCTCGGCGGCTGGAGACAAACGCGCACGCGCGGCGATGGCGGCGGTGCGAACAAAAGAAGGCCCCCGATGCGGGGGCTGCGAGGCGGTTGCCGCGTCAGGCGGGAGGCACCACTGCTAAGGACAGGTGCGTGGCGGTGGCGGAAAGCACGAGATCGTCCGCCGAGTGCTGGAGGCGCGTGAACAGGCCGTCCTTCGGGTCGAAATACTCCGCGAAGTCATCGCCGCCCAGCTCGCGGCCGGCGAGGTGCCACCAGTCATCGAACGGGTCGGTGTCCGGGTTGCATCCGACGGCGTAGGCGAGCAGTGCCTGGCGCCCATCCGGGCGACGCTCCCCACGCTCGGCGAGGAAGTACACGCCCTGATCCTTGACCAGGACAATGCGGCACTGATTGGGGACGTCTCAGAAAACGGAAAAAATCGTACGCTAAGCCGGTTGCAGCGGTCGTAGCGGCCTGAACTTGCCCGCGCCGATCTTGGCGCTGCTGCGCCAGAGGTAATCGCCGGTCAGGTTGATGTGCTCCCAGCCCAGCGGCGACAGGTACTGCAACAGGGCGTCATCGACAGTCTGGCCGTGACCGCGTAAGGCGTTTGAGGCCCGTTCCAGATAGACCGTGTTCCACAACACTATGGCCGCCGTCACCAGGTTGAGGCCGCTGGCCCGGTAGCGCTGCTGCTCGAAACTGCGGTCGCGGATTTCGCCCAGCCGGTTGAAGAACACGGCGCGGGCTAGCGCGTTGCGGGCTTCGCCCTTGTTCAGTCCGGCATGCACGCGGCGGCGCAGCTCGACGCTTTGCAGCCAGTCCAGGATGAACAGCGTTCGCTCGATGCGGCCCAGCTCGCGCAGCGCCACGGCCAGGCCGTTCTGGCGCGGGTAGCTGCCGAGTTTCCTGAGCATCAGCGAGGCCGTCACCGTGCCCTGCTTGATCGAGGTGGCCAGCCGCACCTTGGCGTTGATCGCCTTGCCGGACGCCTGGAACTGCTGCTGATGCTTGTGCTTGGCAGCGTTGAACAGCTTGCCCAGGATGCGGTCGTGCAGGTCGATGATTTCGTCGGTGACGGTGGCCATGCCCTCGATGGCGAGCGCACCAGGGTCGCGTAGCGGCGCTGTGCCTCGAACTTGGCCAGATCGGCGGGCGTCATCTGGCCGCCTTCGCGGGCGATCTTGAGCAGGCGGTTCTGGTGCACCGACCGCTCGATGCCGGAAGGCAGGTCGAGCGCCTGCCAGGCTTTGAGGCGCTCGATGTGTTCGAGTATGTGGCGCGAGTTCGGCTTGACGGGCGACTGGCGCAGCCAGGCCAGCCAGGTCGTCTTGCCGTTGTCGTGGCGCTTGAGCAGATCGTCGAGGCGGTGCCGGTGGGTGGCCGACAGGGGATCGGACAAGGCCGCGTAGATGCGGCGGTTGGCGCGGCTGTAGGCGTTCATCGAACACCTCCCTTTTCCTCATCCGGCGCAACAGGACAGTTGCTTCACGTCCTTGTTGAAGGTCTGCGCCGCGAGCTTCAGTCCCTCGACCATGGTCAGGTAGGGGAACAACTGGTCGGCCAGCTCCTGCACGGTCATCCGGTGGCGGATCGCCAGCGCGGCCGTCTGGATCAGTTCGCCCGCTTCCGGCGCGACCGCCTGTACGCCGATCAGCCGCCCTGAGCCAGCTTCCGCCACCAGCTTGATGAAGCCGCGCGTGTCGAAGTTGGCGAGCGCCCTCGGCACGTTGTCGAGCGTCAGCAGCCGGCTGTCGGTCTCGATGCCGTCGTGGTGCGCTTCCGCCTCGCTGTAGCCCACGGTCGCCACCTGCGGATCGGTGAACACCACCGCCGGCATCGCCGTCAGGTCCAGCGCCGCGTCGCCGCCGGTCATGTTGATCGCGGCGCGCGTGCCGGCCGCCGCCGCCACATAGACGAACTGCGGCTGGTCGGTGCAGTCGCCGGCAGCAAAGATGTGCGGTGCGCTCGTGCGCATGGCGCGGTCGATGACGATGGCTCCCTGCGCATTGACTTCGACGCCTGCCGCTTCAAGGTTCAGGCTGCGCGTGTTCGGCGCGCGACCGGTGGCGACCAGCAGCTTGTCGGCGCGCACTTCCCCCTGCCCGGTGGTGAGCACGAATTCCCCGCCCGCATAGGCAACGTGGCTCGCCTGGGTGTGGTCCAGCACCTCGATGCCCTCGGCGCGGAAGGCGTCTGTTACGGCTTCCCCGATGGCCGGGTCTTCTCGGAAGAACAGCGTGCTGCGCGCCAGGATCGTGACCTGGCTGCCCAGCCGGGCGAAGGCTTGCGCCAACTCGACCGCCACCACGGAGGAACCAATCACGGCCAGCCGCTCGGGGAGCGAGCTGCTTTCCAGCGCCTCGGTGGAGGTCCAGTGGGGTGTGTCCGCAAGGCCCGGGATTGGCGGAAGCGCCGGGCTCGCGCCGGTGGCAATCAGGCAGCGGTCGAAGTTCACCTCGTGCGTGCCGCCGTCAGCGGTCGCCACGGTCAGCGTGCGCGTGTCCCTGAACCGGGCCTCGCCGCGCAGCACGGTGATGGCCGGAGTGCTTGCCAGGATGCCTTCGTACTTGGCATGGCGCAGCTCCTCGACGCGGCCTTGTTGTTGGGCCAGCAGCCGCTCGCGCAGTACAGCGGGCGCTGCGGCCGGCAGGCCAGCATCGAACGGGCTTTCGCGGCGCAGGTGGACGATGTGCGCGGCGCGGATCATGATCTTGGACGGCACGCAGCCGACATTGACGCAGGTGCCGCCGATGGTGCCGCGCTCGATCAGCGTGACGCGGGCGCCTTGCTCCACGGCCTTCAAGGCAGCCGCCATCGCCGCGCCGCCGCTGCCTATCACAGCCACGTGCAGCGCTTGTTCACCGCCAACATGCTTCGTTTCGCCACCGAGCCAGCCCAGCGCCTTGTCTAGCAGGCCGGCAGGCTTGTTCGGCGTGTCGGTAAGCCGTGCGCGATAGCCGAGCGTGGCCACTGCGGCAACCAGCGGGGCCACGCTCACGCCTGCATCCGCCTCGATTTCGGCCTGCCGCTGCGGATAGGACACCGAGGCCGCGCGCACGCCGGGCACGTTCGTCAAAGCCTGCTGGACGTGCTCGGCGCACGACGTGCAGGTCATGCCTTCGATGTGGAGGGTGATCGCCTCGGCCATGATTACGCCCTCACTGCTTGACGCTGGACGGGTAACCCGCGTTTGCGGTGGCCTTGGTCAAGGCGTCGGCATTGGTCTTGGCCTCGTCGAAGGTGACGACGGCCTCCCGCTTCTCGAAGCTGACTTCGGCCTTCTCGACGCCGGCGACCTTGGACAGAGCCGTCTTGACCGTGATCGGGCACGCGGCGCAGGTCATGCCGGGCACCGACAGGGTGACGGTCTTGGTGGCAGCCCAGGCGGGCGCGCTTAGAGCGGCGGCCAGGGCGATGAGGGTGGTGAGGGTGGTGAGTTTCTTCATGGTGATCTCCTTTCAGTAGAACAGCGGCAGGACGTAGGGAAACGCGAGGGCAACCAGAACCAGGGCGGCCACGATCCAGAAGATCACCTTGTAGGCAGTCCGCACTTGGGGCACGGCGCAAACGTCGCCGGGCTTGCAGGCATGGGCTGGTCGGAAGATGCTGCGCCAGGCGAAGAACAGCGCGATGAGCGCTGCGCCGATGAAGATCGGCCGATACGGCTCCAGCACGGTCAGGTTGCCGATCCACGCGCCAGAGAAGCCGAGCGCGACCAGGACAAGGGGGCCGAGGCAGCAGGCCGAGGCGAGGACGGCCGCGACGCCGCCGGTCGCCAGTGCGCCGCGGCCGTTCTTGGGTTCCGACATAAGGTTCTCCTTCCGGGACTTCGCTTGATGCTGTAACGTTACTTCCGTAGTCAACTACGGAGTCAAGCGCCATGGAGAACGCTCAAGAGAATCTGACCATCGGGGCCTTCGCCAAGGCAGCCCGGGTCAACGTGGAGACGATCCGCTTCTATCAGCTCAAGGGCTTGCTACCCCAGCCGGAGCGGCCCTACGGTCGCATCCGCCGCTACGGGCAGGCGGACGTGGCGCGGGTGAAGTTCGTGAAGTCAGCCCAGCGCCTGGGATTCAGCCTGGATGAAGTCGGCCAGCTCCTGAAACTGGAGGACGGCACCCATTGCAGCGAGGCGGCCGAACTGGCTGCTCACCGGCTGGCCGATGTGCGCGCACGCATGGCGGACCTCACGCGGATGGAAGAGGCCCTGTCGACGCTAGTGAGAGAGTGCAACGCGCACCATGGCAATGTTTCCTGCCCGTTGATCGCAGCTTTGCATTGCTGCTAAAGGGCCCACTTCGGCTCTTAGCGTACGATTTTTTTCCGTTTTCTGAGACGACCCCTGATTGGCGATGGCTTCGGTCAGCACGGGGCGCAGGTCAGCGCCTTTGAATCGCAGTGACATGGATGAAATCTCCTGTGTGGAAGAATGAGAAAGGCCTCCATCCGATGGGATGAAGGGCCTGTAGTGCACGCGGCCGGAACGGCTGGAACGCCGTGGCGGATGCCTCGGGTCAGCCGCAGGACCGCCCGGTTTCGCTGCGGGGCGTCATGCCGGGACGGCCTGGCGCTTGCGGGCCGCTTTCGCGTCGAGGATGCTCACGTCGATCTGGCGCCAGCGCCCGTCGTCGATGAGCCTCTCCAGCACTTCGCCGAGCATGTCGAAATACACCTCGTCGTGCCGATCGACCAGTTCGACCGATTCACCGTTCTGACGGTGCAGTTCCACCACGTAGGTGTCTCCGCCGCGGTCGTAGAGGATCGTCACCCGGCCCTCGAACTTCGCGGTCGAGACCGTGAAGCTGATCGCCGGCGGGGTCTCGATGATCTTGGAGGGCGTGGGATCGACCCAGGTGAAGTCGCGGGCACCGGCATCCACCAGCATGTGGGTGATGCGCCGGAAGCGATCGGGGGCCGGCATCTCCTCCAACTGCTCGATGAGCTGGCCCAACTCCATGCACTGCGGCGTGGGAATGGGCAGCTTGGCCGGCGCCGAGCCGAGGATGTGCCTCGTGATGGTGTACGGCGTGCCGTCCGAAGTCTCCTCGGTGATGACCTCCGGCGTGTCCGCGCGCAGTCCGTCGAAGCGACGACGGGCATAGGGTTGGACATGCACCTTGGCGCCTTCGGCAGGAACCGTGGTCACCAGGCTGGGATCGAGCACCGCGAACTCGGAAGGCTTGAGCTTGACGACGATGGCATCGTCGGTCGCGGCGACCACCTTGCCGTCGAAGGGTTGGGGGTCGATGGCGAAGCCCAGCGTTGAGGACAGCGGCTGATCATCGAACACGCGGTACTTGAACGACCGCACGTTGCGGGGCACATGGCCTGCGACCAGCGAAGGCATCATGGATTTGATGAGGGAACGATCCATGGGGAAACTCCTTGAGGAAAAACAAGGGATTCCCCGCCCGCAAGGGAGAGGTCCCTTGTGGGTGGCGTGGATGGACGCGGTAGGTCCGTAGGAAGAAACGACCAGCACGGTTTCCCGCGCTTGCAGCCTCGAAGGTCTCGACTGCCTGGGCATGTGCCGGCAACGCCGACGAACATGGGGCAAGCATGGCCCTGGGGCGGTCTGCCTGCCCGCAGGAAACGGCACCGCACCACAACCGTTTTCCTGTGCTGCGGGCAAGAAAAAGCCCCTCGAAAGGGGCTGGAGGAATCAGGCTTGGTACACGAAGTAGTGCTCGCGCTGACGCGGAAAGAACACGTGTTTCCACGTGTCGCCGCTTGTGTTGCCACCGTCGAAGACGACCATTTCGTAGTCGTCCACGTCGGTGTCCACCAGGTCGGCGCTGGCGATATGGCGCATGTGCAGCGTGCCGCTCATGCGCTCGAATACCAGGATCTGGCCGATGGCATCTTCCTGGCTCATGGCGTTGACGCAGGCTCCGAGTTGGTGCTCGAAGTCGGATGCGGGTGTGATGAGGTCGGGGAACATGGGATCGCTCCTGTGAAAGTGCGCCGGCCCGGCTCTCTGGCGGGAGACCGGGCCGGCATGCGGTGAGGACAAGGAAGGCCGGGGATGTGTGTGGCAGCTATTCGCCGGCCAGCGATAGGCCCGGCAACACGGGTGCGTCGGCATCGAGGATGAGGATGCGCACGTCGGCCTGGCCGGCCAGTTCAAGGATCTGTGCCAGCTCGTCCGGCATGCCCTTGCTGCGGTGCTCCTGCCGAAGCTGCTCGGCGGCGATCCCCTCGACGTCCTGCAGGTGCTGGTCCGTCCAGGGCGTGGAGATCAGCTTGACGCCGATCGCCGGGCTGTAGGGAATCCGGAACGCGATGAACAAAAAGGCCTCCGGCGTCGCGAGGTCAGCCAGGTTGGCCAGGTACTGGCCGGTTTCGCGGCTGATGTGCGCGCTGCTGATTTCCCAGCACCGGCTGTAGTAGCCGGTCTCGAAGCTCAACCGCTGCACGACTTCCCGTGCGGCCTCGGCCGAATAGGTGTCGCCAATGTGGACGGGGCGGCCGTCGAAGTCGTCGCCGTGGATCGCGTACACCACGGCACCCACCATGCCTTCGCCGCTGCCCCCTTCAGCCGCGTCGCATTCGGCGATCAGTGCGGCGCCGACAGGTTCGGTGCCAGTCCTGACCACCGCGAAGTCGCTGGTGATGATGCAAGGAGAAGAAACCAGCGCCGCGTCGCAGAGGTGCTGCTGGCTCGGGTGGATGTTTCGCCAGACATGCGGGCTTCCGTCCTCGTAGCTGATGGACAGCGTGCGGACGATTTTCAGATTCCAGTAGCCGCGTAGAAAGGGATTGGGATTCTGGGACATGGGATTTCTCCAACAGAATAATGATGGAGCAAATCCCCGCCACCGGGAATTGACCCCGGTGGGTGGAAAGAAAGGAAACAGCGTCAGGTGACGCTGATCGTTGGCGTTTGGGCCAATCGCTCGGCGACGCGCCGGCGCAAATTCATGCGGAATGGCTCGTCGCTGACGCCCGCCAGCAGATTGATGGTCTCCAGCGCGATCAGGGCCGAAGCCTCTTCGATGTCGGCGGCCACAATGGTCTTGCGCAATTGGTCGCCGAGCTGGAGGGCCTGGGAGGAGGAGCTGATGAAGCGGACCTCGCGGCTCAGGTAGCAGCCGTTGCCGCCGAACTCGAACAGCCGCGGCTTGCTGCAGTACCAGCAGCCCTCGAACTGGATGGCGGTCAGGTGGTGCCCGTCATCGAACCGGGTGGCGATCAGAAACAATGCGTCGAGATCGGCGGTGTCCTCGAACGAATGACGGTCGATCAAGTTCCCCAGCTCTTCGTCCTCATCGGCACGGAAGTGCACGGCGAGCAGTTCGAGCAGCGGCGGGATCGACAGCCCTTCGTCGTCCGGCATCGGAATACCGAGTTGCGTGGCCAGGTCTTCCAGGCCATCGAGCACGTCCGGCCATTGCGGATTGGTGGTCTCGGCGATCTGGGCGATGTAGGCCTGCCCGTTGCCGGGGTGGCTCTCGTCCAGCGCGAAGGCGCCGAACAGCGCCTGGATGACGGGCGTCACACGGTCGAGCACGAGAACGCCGGTGGCTTCGTAGTAGTTGTTGGCCATGAAGGCTCCTTTCGATGAATGAACGGAGCCAGCCCTTGCGGACGATGGCATCCGCAGGGGAAACCGCCTGATGCCGGATGGCGCTGGGCGGGGAGAAAACGCGAGGGACATGGCCTCGAACGAGGCGCATGTCCCTCATGGGGTCCCGTGAACGCAGTGATGAAGGTGTGCCAGGGACCGGCTCACCAACCGCTGTAGTTCAGCAGCAGGTCGGCGATCACCTGGCGACGTGGCAGATCGAGGCCGTCGAAGTCCGACAACCCGTTGAAGTGGCAGCGCTTGAGCATGGCACCGCCCTCGCGCGCGTTGTAGAAGCTGACCATCGCGGACAGGAACATGCGTTCCCCGCTGCTCAGGACGCCGAGGGCGTCGTTGAGCCGCAGCATGTCGGGACGCAGATCCCACTTGCTCTTGGCCTGGTTCAGACCTTCACGGGTGCCATCGCCAAACCATTGCGGGCCGGCGATTTCGACACCACGCTTCCAGACCTCAAAAAAGGCTTGGGGCGCAGCGCTGAAATGCCGTTCTTCCCGAACGATCTGATCGACGACTTCCTGCGGCAGTAGCTGGTTCATGACGTGATTCCTCCAGTTGGATCAGGGAATGGCGAGCTGGGACCAGCCGCCTCTTTCGAGGGCACGTTGAGCCGCAGCATGGCTGCGGAAGTACTCACGAGATTCCCGCGAAACGGGACCTTCGGTATCGCGCGTGCCGATGTAGTGGCCGGCGGCGCTGTGCAGGACTTCGAGCGGCAGGAACTTGCCGCAGTAGGTCAAGGCCAATTGACCGAATCGGCCGAAAGAGGCTTGCTGGGACATGGATGGGCTCCTTGGAAAAGCGGGGCCCTGTCCCTCACGGGATGGCAGCTCCCGCACGCGGTTGAAAAAAAAGCATCAGCGTCTTGGGAACGCGCGTCCGCGCAATGGATGCGATGCGGACTGGTGGGTTGCGCGGAGAGAACCCCGCGGCAGCCTGAAACCCTGGCTGCTGGCATGTGCTGACGAATCAGCGGACATGCGGACAGCTTCGTGAGGGTGCCGCGCCACGTCAGTTGGAAATCGGCATCTGGTCCAGCCCCGATTGATGTGCGCAGGACAAAGAAAAGCCCCGCAACGAGTGCGGGGCGGTCATGACGGTGCGGTGAGGCTGGATCAGCGGGGCTTGTCACCCAGGACATGCTGCTTCCAGATGGCGAATGCCTCGTCCGCTGGCAGCTCGGCCAGGATGATGATGGGCTGGTCCTGTCGGCTGCGCAGCTTTGCGAAATACGCCGCGCGGTCGGCAATGGCCTTGAGCTTGATGCCCTTGAGGAACAGCAGCCGGCCGTCCTTGATGAACAGCACCTTGTTGCCGATGTCGCGGTTGAACGCGGTGCGCAGCTTGCGCTCCGCATGCATGGCATCGGCCAACTGGTCCACGAGGAAGTCGAGCGTCATGTCGATGAGAAGCGGCTCGTCGTCCTCGCGTTCGACGTCGAGCGATGCCGGCGGCAGGCTCTTGGCGAATTCCTCGGCCTGGGCCAGCAGCGCGGCCTGGCCTTGCAGCGGGCGCACGAACGTCGAGCCGCCGTGTCCGTCATTGCGGGCTTCGGCGATGGGCCTGCCGTCGAACATGACGGTGGCGGTGAAGCACAGCGTTTCCTCGCTCGCGAAATCCGCGACCTTGAGGTTCTTGAGCGTGATGCGGTCTTGTCGGGTGATGGTGTCCATAGGAAGTCCTGTTATCGACGGGGTTGACGACACGCCCCTGACGGGACGCGGCATACATCCCGTGGGTTGGAGGAAGGTGGCATCGATGCCCGGTGGGCAGCGTTCGCCGGAGAGATGCCGGGGCGAACTGGCGGGTGGCGTGGGAGGAACCCACGGCAGCCTTGACACCCTGGCTGCTGGCTGTTGCCGATGCGTCGGCAATGCAGGAGGGAGGATCACGCGGCCCGCCGGCCGCGTCGTGCATCAATCCGAAGCGCTCGATCCCGTCTTGTGCGGGCACTGCAACAGCCGCTGGCCCAGCCACGCGACACACGGCACGGCCATGGAGTTGCCGATCGCCTTGTAGCGGGGCGCGTCGGCGGCGGGCTTGCCGCGGTACGGCACCAGCGTGTAGTCGTCGGGCATGCCTTGCAGCCGCTCGCACTCCACAGGCATCAGCCGACGTACCCGCCACTGCGACCAGTCGCCCGGGCCGGGGTCGTTCCAGTCGTAGCGGAAATGTGCCTCGAAGTCCGGTGCCAGCACATGGGGCTTGTCGGCACCGCCGCTGCTGGTGCGCAGCGCGGTCGAGACGCCATCGCCCAGTTCAGCGGCCAGGCCTTCGGTGCGACCGCGCAGCGCCACGCCGTTCACCATCGGCCGGCCCTGGCCCGGCTTGCCGCCACCCGTGGAGAGCGTCCCGGCAAGCTGGCCGTGGCCGGATTCCAGCCGCAGCTCGCCGCGCGAGTTCTGCGCGAACGCGATGGCCGGCACGACGCCGGCATTCGCGTGGCTGAGGCGATGCCCGCCCGCGCGCAGCGTCGGTGCCCAGGCCATCGTTGCATCGGCTCCGCAGCCCTGGGCGGTGAAGGCGATGATCGGCACACCCTTGCCGGTGCCGTCCTCGCTGCAGCCCTTGCCGCCGTTGGCGGTGCTGAGCGTGTGGCTGATGCTGCCCGCGATGGACTGCGCCACGAAGGTCTCGACCTCGAAGTCGTTCTTCGGGCCAGGTGCCGCGGTCAGGCAGGCCGCGACGTCAATGGGGCCTGCGGTGTTGCCCCCGCCGAATCCGAACGTCACCGTGGCCTTGCCGTAGGGCTGCTTCAGTCCTGCATATCCCGAGTACCCGCCTGCTGCCGCAGCGCCCGATCCAGCAGCGCCGGCAGCGTCTTGCCACGGCACGAAGCCCGGCGAAGAATCCCCGCGCACGCCGTCGCGCTCAAAAAGTACCTCGGCGGGATCGACGCCACCTCCACCACTTGCCACAAGAAACACGCGACGGCGCCGTTGGGCGACGCCGAAATATTGAGCATCGAGCACGCGCCAGGCGATGCGGCGCCGGGGTCCAGACACACAACCTGCGTGCGCCCATTTTTGCCCTGGCGGTTCGAGCGCACGGCTTTCTCCAGCCAGTGCTCCCAGGAAGTGCCCGAAGGCGTTGCTGCGGTCGCTGAGGACGCCGGGGACGTTTTCCCAGACGAGCGTTGCCGCCGGGCGGCGGTCTTGGTGGCGGGTTTGGTCGATGGCATTTGCAAGCTCCACATAGGCAAGGGTCAAGGCACCACGTGGGTCGTTCAGCCCCTGGCGCGCGCCGGCCACGCTGAACGACTGGCACGGCGTGCCGCCGACCAGGATGTCGGGCGCTGGCACGGTGCCGGCGCGGACCTGGCGGGCGATCGCGGTCATGTCGCCCAGGTTAGGCACGCGGGGGTAACGGTGGGCGAGCACGGCGCTCGGGAACGGCTCGATCTCGGCGAACCACGCGGCTTCGAGGTCGAGCGGTTGCCAGGCGAGGCTCACGGCCTCGATGCCGCTGCAGACGCTGCCGTAGAGCAGCGGCGTGTTGCGCGGCGGTGCGCAAAGATTCGGGTGCATGTCGGTCTCCTGTTCGTATGGCGCAGGGCCATCGCCCTGGCCGGGGCGTTGAAAGGCAGGAGAAAGGCGCCGAAGGCCCCAGGGGCCTTCGGCTCGGGAGGAAAGAAGAACCACCCGTGGGCTGATTGGCAGGCCCGGTCGTCGCTAGAACCGTCTGCTCATCAAGCAATCACACCCGGCCCATGTCGTGGCTGGGGCCGGCATCGTCTGGCGCACATCCGCGCACAAAGGGAGCCCGTTTTTGCGCCGGCGGGCACCGGCACCGAATACCGCTGACCGCGAAGGGTCTCCGGATGGCTCGCACAGGCAAGCCATCGGGGGACCCTTCGCAGCGGCGGAAGGAATGCAGACGAGGAGAACGCGCGGGGTGCGGTTCGCGGAGAAGCCACCTTCAGGTCCCGCGGCCGGGGACGGCCGGACGGGACGCGCACACGGAGCAAGAAGGCGTTGCGCGCTGGGGCGTCCCGCAGGGGCGTGCGGGACACGGGCCACGCCTTTGAAACAGGGCGCGGCCCACGGGAAACGGAGTCAGTCAGGCGCCTTTGCGGCCGCTGCTACGCGAGCGCGAAGCGCCACGCTTGGGCGTACCGGATTCGACCGGCAGCGTGCCTTTGCAGTCGGGGTAGCGACTGCACGACCAGAATGGGCCGCTCTTGCCGGTGCGCTGGCGCGTCGCTGCGCCGCACTGCGGACATGCTGGCCCATGGGGAAGGGACATGCTGCCGTACTGCGCGATCAACTGCGAAATCCAGGCGGCCTGCTTGCTGAGGAATACGTCCAGGGTGAGCTGTCCCGCCTCGATCATGTCGAGCGCCTGCTCCCACACTGCCGTCGTGCCGGGGTCTGCAATCGCTGCGGGCACGGCGTCGATCAGCGTGAACGCCGCATCCGATGCGCGAATGGAGCGCCCCTTCTTCACGATGTAGCCACGGGCGATCAGCACGCTGATGATGTTGGCCCGCGTCGCCTCGGTGCCGATGCCCGTCGTGTCTTTGAGCTTCTGCTTCAGGCGCGGGTCGGTCACGAAGCGCGCAATGCCCTTCATCGACTTGACCAGTTCGCCCTGGGTGTAGGGCTTGGGCGGCATCGTCTTGAGCGCCTTGATCTCGACCTCAGCCACCTGGCACGCCAGGCCCCCACGCAGCGGGGGCAGCACCTGGCTGCGCGCCGCGTCGTCGCCGTCCTCATCCGCTTGCGGTTCGGCCAGCACCAGACGCCAGCCTTTGACGACCACCTGTTTACCGGTGGCCACCAGCATCTGCTGGCCGCAGGAAAACTCAGCCACGGTACGGTCGAACTCGTGGTGCGGGAGGAACTGCGCCAGGTAATGCGCCCGGATCAGCCGGTACACCGCCAGTTCCTTCTCGCTCAGAGGAGAGAGGTTCGCGGGTTCGAGCGTCGGAATGATGCCGTGGTGCGCCGTGACCTTGCCGTCGTTCCATGCACGCGAACGCTGGGAGCGGTCGAGCTGGCTCATGATCGGGCGCAGCGACGGATCGGTCTTGAGCAGGCTGTCCAGGACGGCGGGCACCTCGGCGAACATGCTTTCGGGCAGATAGCCGGAGTCCGAGCGCGGGTAGGTCGTGGCCTTGTGCGTCTCGTACAGGGCCTGGGCGATCTGCAATGTCTCCTGCACGTCCAGCCCGAGCTGCTTGGAACAGACCTCCTGCAAGGTGCTCAGGTCGAACAACAGTGGCGGGCCTTCGCGCACGCGCTCGGTCTCGACCGACACCACCTGGGTGTTGTCCGCGACGCGAATCTGCAGCGCCGCCTGCTGGGCGACCGGCTGTTGCAGGCAACGACCGGCGTCGTCGGTGCAGCCGTCGGGCGCAACCCACTGCGCGGAGAAAGCCTGACCCTCTGTGGACAGAGACACGTCGATGGCCCAGAACGGCGCCGACTTGAAAGCCGCGATTTCGCGGTCGCGATCAACGACCAGCTTCAGGGTCGGGGTCTGGACACGTCCGACCGACAGCACGCCGTCGTAGCCCGCCTGCCGCCCGAGCAGCGTGAAAAGACGGCTGAGGTTCATGCCCACGAGCCAGTCTGCCCGCGAACGCGCCAGCGCCGAGTAATACATCGGCAGCGTATCGGACGACGGTCGCAGCTTGCCGAGCGCGGTGCGGATCGACGCATCGTTGAGCGCCGACAGCCACAAGCGCTCGATGGGACCACGGTAGCCGCACAGGTCGATGATCTCGCGGGCGATCAGCTCGCCCTCGCGGTCGGCATCGGTGGCGATGACGAGATGGGTCGCCTTCGCCAGAAGCGCCTTGACGACCTTGAATTGCGTGGCGGTCTTGGGTTTGACCTCGACCCGCCACTGCTGGGGAATGATGGGCAACTGCTCCAGTGACCAGCGCTTGAGCGCCGCGTCATAGACTTCGGGTGCTGCCGCTTCTACGAGATGGCCGATGCACCAGGTAATCGTGACGCCGGAGCCGCTGAGGCAGCCTTCACCGCGCTGCGTCGCGCCGAGAATCCGGCCAATATCCTTGCCCTGGGAGGGCTTCTCGCACAAGAACAGCCGCATGTCCGTCCATCCGATTTCCGTGGTTCATTGAGTTGCTGGAATCGAGGATGCCGAGCACCGCCAAGGGCAGCAGCAAACAAGTCGCGAGCGGTGGCGACCTCTTTCACGGGATGGAATGGCTGGGGTGGAGATGGCGTGCAGCCGGGGGGTGCGGGCCGGGAGCCGCGATTTTCGGGAGCGCGTGGAAGCCGGTGGACGTTGATGGAGCTATCCCCTGGGGATAGCTCGCGGGTGCATGGAGCGGCGAACAGTGGCCGGCTCATACCGGGTCACTTCCTACGCCGCGGCTCTTTTGGCGCAGCCGGTTCCTGGGCGGCCTGGGACTTTGCCTCCGCATCCTGCGGCTTCGGGCTGAGGGTCACGGACTCGATGCGAAACGGCAGGATGCCGACGCTGCGCGCGTTGATCTGCCAGGTTTCGCGCGGCTGATCCTCGTTGTCCGTCCAGGGTTCGCGCTCCATGCGTCCGACGACCAGCACGCGCATGCCTTTCTGGTACAGGTCCTTCCAGTGTGCGACGTCACGGTGCCAGATTTCCACCGGTGCCCAGAAACCGCCGCGATCCTCGAAGTCGCCGCCTTTGGTGGGAACGGGGTTGTCGAAGTACACGTTCAGCCGCAGCAAGCGCCGCGGCTCGTCGTTGCCGTTGGGGAACTCCCGGTACTCGGGCGGTGAGCCAATGTTGCCTTCACCCCAAAAATGCGTGCTCATGTTGCAATCTCCATGGTGGTTGAAATACCCGTGCCGCGTCGGCGTCGGGCGCGTACTGGGGTGTCCGATGCCATCACCGATCACGCACTCCAGGTGGGATGGACTTGAGCCGTCGCAGGTAGGCGTCCTCCGCCTTGGCGGCCTTGCTGGCGCACTCCTGGGCCTGCCTGCCCAAGGTGTGCAACAGGCTGATCTGCATGTTCAGCGTGATGCGTTGAAGCTCGATCGCGTGCAGCTCGGCCAGCAGGTTGACCGGCGTGCCGGTGCTCGCCATCAATTCCTGCCACAGGGCTACGCCCATGGCTGAGCGGTCGTGCTTGCGCCAGCGCAAAAACGCCGTGCCTGCGCCCGTGGTCTGCTGGGCCAACTCCACGGGCAGTAGGTGGAAGGGATGCCCGACTGCCTGTTGCAGCACCTGCCGCTGCGCCATGTCAATCAACTCGTCGCGCATGGCGAAACACTGACTGGCCCAGGTCTCAAGATCCCCCTTACCCTTAAAAGGCTTTAAAAGGCCTTTTAGAGAGGCAGCGTGTTCCAGCTTCATGAAGGCAGCCTGTTGCAGGCCCTGAAAGTAGCGGGGTTCGCGGTTCGGATCGCTCATGCCTGCTCGTCCTCGACCTCGCCGGCGCTGACTTCGGGTGCTGCGTCAGTGGCGGGCTCGTCGGTGGTGGCCGCGTCGTTGGGGGCAGGCGCTGCAGCAGGACTCTGAGCACGCTGTTGCAGGCCACGGCGCACGATGGGCGGCGCGAACTTCGAGCGGCGCGTGCCTTCCAGCACGTCCTGGGGCAGTTCGCCGAATTTCTCCAACGCCGCCCGTGCTGCGGCGTTCTTTGACACGAAATCGTCGCGCGTGCAGCCCGAATAGCGGTATTGCTGGGCCAGCGAAAACAGGCTGCGCAGTGCATGGGCGCCCTCGTTAAGCCAGCGCTCCAAGGTGCTGCGGTCGATGAGCGCCGTGTGGTGGGCGAGGATCAGTTTGCGGGCGATGTCGTCGTAGTCGGCCAGCAGATAGACGGCGGCAAAGCCGAGCTGCGCATTGACGAACAGCGGCAACTTGACGGGCTGCACGTTAAGGTTCTCGCCCAGGCTGAGTGCCGGCGGCACGCTCGCCAGCGCCTGATCCACCTGCTCACGCAGCGATTGCAGCGTAGTCTTGGACTGGTCGAGCTTGACTTCGATGCGCAGCATCCACCAGTCCGAGTACGGGTCGTCCTGCTCCGAACCGCGCCGCATCTTGTTCATTTGGGCGATGTAGCCGTTCAGGCCGACGATGCCCGGTCGCCCCTCGGCGGCGGCACGGCCATGCCAGATGCGCGAAGCGTGGTGCGTGTGAAGTGTCAGCGACATCGCGCTGCGCAGGGAGCCGAGATTCAGTTGCAGAGGTTCATTGGTTGCCATGGTGTCCGCTCGTTGTGGGAAAAGGAGCGGTCAGCTTCGGCAGGAAGCGGAAGGCAGTCAGTCAACAAACCGAAACCAGCCAGACCCCGGTTCAGCGCGTGGTGGCCGCCTGCGGCGCGAGCTATCCCCAGGGGATAACTCCATGCAGGGCCAGCGAACGCTGCGCGTCGGGATCAGGGCGGACAACACCGATGCTGCGGCAGATGTTCGAGGGGAGGCCTGCGACTGCACGGCATCCGCCCCAACGGTGGAACTATCCCCAGGGGATAGCTCTACTGGCATCCATGGGCGTCCACTTCACCGCCTTGTCGGTCGGCTCACTTGCTGGCGAGCAGATCTCGCAGCCGCTCGATGTGCTGCCTGGCGACTTCTGGTGGCACCGGCTTACCCTGCGTTTGGGGTGGCGGTGCGGGTGGTGGCCGTTCGTTTGGCTGAGTGGGTGCCGGTGGCGGGTCTTTCTTGGTCCAGGCATTGAACTCGCCGTGGATGGCCCGCTGGATGATGCCGAACAGATACCCAGCGGGATTGCGGATGCCGTGGTTGCTACAACGCGCGGCCCATTCGTCCAGCACGTCCTGCCTCAGCGAGGGATCAACCTGCTGCAATGCCACCTTGGCACCCGCCTGCTGCTCCGCCTTCAGTTGCGCAAAGCGCTTGGGCCATTGCAGATCGCCCAGTGCGCGCGCCTGCGCAGTAGTACGTATTTCATTAATACAACTACTACGTACTGTACGGGCCTGCTTCGGATTCCGAAGAGAGACGTCTGGCGCGGGTTTCAGCCCTGCTTCGGAATCCGTAGTGGGTCGTTCGCCATTCCGAAGAAGGCTCGGAGCCCCTTCTTCGGAATCGTGAATGGCGTCCTCCTGTGGATAACTATCGCTGGCCGTGAGGTCCTGGTTGGCGAGACGTTCGGCCATCACCTGCAACCGTGACGGGAGGGTGCGTCCGGCCAGTAATGGGTCTTCACCGATTTCCTTGAGCGTGTTCAGGCCCACGATCTGCACGGCCTTGGCAGAATGGCCGAGCGCCTGGCTGACGAGTTGCAGGTAGTCCGGGTCGAGCTGCATGGCCTCGAACGGTGTCAGGGGTTCGTCGTGCAGCACGTACAGATTGCCAAGGATGCGACCGGTCTTGGGGTCACGCCGTCGCCGAACCAGGCTCAGCCAGCGGGTCAGGCGCATCAGTGTCAGCGCTCGTGCCACGGTTTCATGCGAGGCCTGGCCTGCGCAGGGCATGGACGCCAGCCAGGGCCGCAACTGCTCGTAGGTGGGAAATGCGGTCACGCCGTCGTCGTTGAGCATCAGCCGGAACACTTGCCAGGCGTTTCGTTCCAGCGGCGTCAGGCGGCGGTCGAGGAACAACTTGCGTGGCACCGTCTCGTGCCGGTTGCCACTGAAGAGGAAAGCATCGCCGGAGGTGGGCGTGGGCGACTGTGCAGGTGTAGACGCAGGTGCGCTGGGGGCGGGCTTGGGCACAAGGTCTTTCAGCGCAGCATCGAACAGCTCTGCGAGTGCGATGGGGCCTTGGCGTCGGACTCGTGGTACGGTGTCGTCCACAGCCATGACTCAAGCCAATCCCTGATCGACCCAGCTCTTGATCGAGGCCCAGACCACCGACAGAGGCAGCGACATGCCTTCGGCCAAGTCCATGGCGGCATCAAGGATGGAGGTTTCGTCTTCGAGATCGACCGTTCTGCTGTTGGTCACGGCCTTCCATTGCCGCCACAGCTCCGTGTCCTGCTCCTCGTCCAGCACGGGGTGTCGGCCCTTGCGCTTGGGCAGACCGAGGATTTCACGGCGAAGAGCCACTTCCTGATGCGTCAAGCCATAGAACTTGCTGACCATCTCCGTGCTCGCGCCCAGCCTGAGCATGCGATCGACTGTGGCGATTTCCTTCTCCACGTCCTGCGCCTGCTGGAGCAGCCGCCGCAGCACTTCGCGGTTGACCGTCACTGAGCACCAGGAGACGTTGGCGTTGGCCAGCACGCTGATCAGCGCGGGATGCTTGAGGGCGTCCAGCTCTGCCTCGCCAAACCCCATCAGCTTGCAGCGGCGCAGTTGCCCATTGCGCAGGTCATAGAGGGCCTGGGCGATGACAGCCTGGTTGAGTGGGTGTGCTGTGGACATGCTGGCCTCCCTCGCTTAGGTTCCAGAGTCCGCAGCGCCGGCTTCGAGATCGAGCAGGCGGCGGGCCAGTCGCAGCAGGCGGAACAGCTTGACCAGCGCGGTGTCGCTCAATCTTCGGGTTACGTCGCCCTGGCCGTACAGCAGCGCCGGCAGGTCGATGACGACTTGCCCGTTGTCCAGACCGACGTCGGCGGGCTGCTGACCGGCCAGGCAAGCCAACAGCGTATGGACGGCACGGCCCTTTGGCGCCAGGCTTGAGGTATGGGCACGGCAGGCGAAGCCGATACCGTCTGGGCGGTCATCGATGCACTCGCCCAGGTCTGCCTCGACCGCAATCTCGCGGGCGAACTGCGCGACGTGGATGCGCAGGTGCTCGGGTGTGTCCAGGCCGGGGGCGATGTACCAGACATCCGAGATCGGATAGAGCCCGCCAGCCTGCACCGGGATGGACTGCAAGACGTTCGCCGAGAAGTCGCGCGGCAGTGCATCGCCCAACTGGTCGGCGACCATGCGCTGGATGGACTCAAGCCGTTCGGTTGTCGGCGCCGGGGAGACGATGTGCTCTTGAAGCAGGCTGCCATCCGTGTCGCTTTTGCCCGTTGATGGCGTTGCCGCAGGCTTCGCGGCGGGTGGCGCGGTATCGACAGGTGGGCGCGCGATGGCCTCTGGCTCTGGCAAGGCAGGCGGTGTCGAGGGCGGCGTCGGCTCGCTGACCAAGGCACGCTGGCGGCTCTCGGATTCGGTCATGTCCAGAGCGAGCACGTCGTAATCGACGTCCAGCAATTCGGCCATCTGGCCGATCAGTTCGTCCTGTACGCGCTGCGTAGAGAACTCGTCGGCCTGGACATCGAATTGCGACAGCACTTCCTGAAAGAACTCGTCGAAGTCCTGAACCAGTGAGCGGCCTTTGGCGTAATGCTCCCAGGTGCGCTCGCAGGCCTTGCGCATGACCGACAACCGCTCGACCTGGTGACGCCCCAGGCCGGCGTAGAGCACGGTCGGGATTGCGGGCAGCAGGTAGCGTACGGCGTCGGCCATCCGGCTGATGTGCGATTGCTGCACGGGGTATCCGTCGGCGGCCAGGCGGCGAGCCAGCTCGGACTGGCTCAGGGTGGAGCGGATTTCCAGTTCGTAGAACTCGCGCGCTTTCTCGACGCCCAAAGCGCGCTCGATGAAGGTGAGGCCACCGCGCAGTTCGTTTTCCGCAAGATGCCCGGTGAGCGCGACGATCTCGCCACGCTCGGGCCATGGGCGGAACAGGCATGAGACCCGAAAAAAACGTTCGTCCCTGGTCTCCGACCAGAGTTCGCGCAGGATTGCCAGTCGCGTGTTGCCGCCATTGCGGATGATGTAGTGATCGTCGCCGGGCCGCCGGGTGATGGCCGGAGCCGCGTCCAGGCCACGCTCGCGGATGGATGCCTTGATTTCCTCGTACACCGGATTGCGCTTCTTGCGCGGGTCGTGGTCGTAGGGGCGCAACTGGTCGAGCGTCACGATCATGGGCGTGTCGGCGATCGGGTCGCTCAAGGTCGTTGCTGACGGGCCGCTGCGCTCGAACCCGGACGCGAGCAGTTTGCCGGCCATCTGCTGGGAGGTGATCTCAGTCATGGCCGCCCCCCTGCGCTAGGGATCGGGTCTCGCGCTCGGCGCGACGGATCTGCGCACGGGCGTTGAGGGCTGCCCGGTGATCGCTGGCCGTCGAGCTGGTGTAGATCGCGGCGCAGCCTGCCTTGGTGAACTTGAGGTGACCGCCCGCCGTGCGCTTGACGTGCCAGCCTTCGCCGACGGCGAACTCGATCAGGGCGCGCAGCCGGCTGTGGCCTCGGGCCAGTTCATGTGCGTTGGCCATGGGGCCTCCTGGTATCAAGAGGCTGTGGCGGACGGCCGGACACTGCGGCAAATCGATCCTGCCACTGCGGGAGCAATTCGCCAGCAAGATCGCGCATGGTGGCGAGCGCGGCGGGAGCGACTCTGCCCACTGGCTGGCGGTACTCGACCCGATGCACCGGTAGGCCGCGCGTCGCGGCACGCGGATAAGCCTCAATGGCCGGCACGTCGGTGGCCAACACGCCGATGTCGGTATGGTCTTGAAACAGATCGCGCAGCGCCTGCTGGATCAGCCGGGCGTTGGCGGACACCGGATGGACGCGGTTGATGAGCAGGTGCAGCGGCGGCGGCTCGATGCCCAGCTGCCGGTACGGCGCAATGTCCGCGAGCAACTGCATGGTGCCGCGCCGCAGCTCGCGGGCGGCGAGGATTTCTGGGGTCACTGGCGACAGCGCGAGGTCGGAGGCCAGCACCGCCATCTCCAGCAGTACCGAGCGCGCGCCCTGGGTGTCGATCAGCACCAGGTCGTAGAGGGGTTTGAGCGCCGGAAGCAGATGCCGCAGCCGCAGGCGCCCGTCTGGCGCGTGCAGCAGCAAGGTGTTCAGTTCGCCTCGGTGGTCGTTGGAGAGCACCAAGTCCAGGCCCGTGATGATCGTGCGGGACACAAGCTGGTCGAGGTCGCGCTCGTTGAAGGCCAGCAATTCATAGATGCCGCCCGGCGCGCGGTGAGCCAGCTCGTAGTAGGAGGACAAGGTGGGCTGCACATCGAGATCGAGCAGCAGCACGCGCAGCCCGGCGTCCGCAGCGAGACCACCCAGGTTTGCAGCCGTGGTGGTCTTGCCGACCCCACCTTTGGTTGAAATGATGGATACGACCTGCATGGCGTTCTCCGTATGAGGATGGAAAGTCCGCGGGAGGACGGGTCAGGCCCGGTTGTTGACGCGCTCGTCGATCCACTGATCGATTTCGATGGAATCCCAGCCCACGGCGCGCACGCCCAGACGCAGCGCTTGCGGGAACTGGCGTTTCTTCATCAGGTTGTAGATGTGGGCGCGCTTGAAACCGGATTTCGCTTCGACTTCTTCCAGGCGCAGGATGCGGCGCTCGTTTGGCGGCAGTACAGGTGTTTGCGACATGGCGGTCACTCCTGAACGCTCAGTGGCGTTTGTTGGCGTGACCTCTATTCAATAGACACGGCAGCGAAAAGACATTGCAAATGCAATCTCCGCTACTGCACATACAAGCTGGCAAATCTCAGCGGGAGGCGCTACGCAACCGGCGCCTGGCGGTGGCGAACTTGCCGTTCAATGTCCGCTCCGCGATACCCATGGCGCCGCTGTGATGGGCGACCAGCGCGCTGACCACGGCCTCCTGCGTCTTGAAGCTGGAGTACGGCGTGCCCGATGGCGACTGGCCGAGCATCAGCTCCAACAGGCCGCCAACGATGTTCAGGTAGGTGGCCTCGGCCCGATCACTGATCGGACACTGCGCGCATGCCGGAATCACCGTGGACTGCTTGAGCAGCGCGTCATGCTTGTCCTGCAACTCGCGAAGCTGACGTTTGGTCTGTTCCAGGGCGGATTTCAAAGCCTGGCGTTCGACCAGCATGGCTTGCCCTGTTTCTAGGGAGATGAATGGATGGATGATGCGCTCGCTGCGGGAGAAGAGAAAGCCGGGCCGCTGCTCGGGGTAGTGCTTGCGCATCCAGCACTTCAGATCGACATGGCGTACCGTCAGATCAGGCGATTCGATCAACGCGGTGTCGCGTGTCGTGATGCCATGCTGCCCGAAGGGCAGTTCCCCGTTGAGGATGCCGTCATAGATGCGGTCGGTGTACAGCCGCAGTTCGCCCAAACGCGGGCAGTCCAGCGACTGCGGCAGATTCATCGGCGACGAGACCGAAGCCAGGATCACCTGCTCGTATCGCAGCAGTCCGGCCCAGCGGATGGACGCTTCGAGCGGGCGGTAGAACACCTTTGATGTTGGTGCATCATTTTTGTTCTCGTGCATGCTCCGTCTCCTTCCAGGAGAAGAACTACAGGGCCGACTGCTTTTGCAGCAGTCCTCATGGTCGGCCTGTTGTCCGCGCAAGACGCGAGTGATGACGCCCGCTTTTGATGACTTCTGATCAGTTCGCGCAACGAGTAGGCGTTGTGTGCTCGATGTGCAAAAATCCATCGGGCACAAGAAAACCGAGCGTCTGTCGCGGCTCGACAGTGACGCTTGCGCTATCAGGATCGTGAGAAGTGGCTGCTCTCGCAAAACCGTATCGGTATGGTCTGATGCGCCAGCGGTTTCAAAAAGCGGCGAGCGCTCGGAATCTATTGCTCGGGGCTTGAGATTGGCAACGAAAATCCGCTGGTGTCATATCCGATCGAGATACTGATATAGCGAGATAGCATTACCGAGAAGTCGCCTATGGTGACTGCCGAGCGCTGATTCGACGCTAAACGCTGCCTGCCAAAACGTGGAAATTGCGAGTTGGCCGCGCAGAAGACGGATGGGCGGCCATGCGAAGCGATCGACGTTCCCTCCTTTGACCTTGACCGGACGGTGCTGCCGCCCCGCCTCAGCTCAACGGGCGACGGGATCTTCGGGCATATCAACCAACATTGCCGTTTTTACCAGGCGCTCTACAGTCTGCCTGGCCAGCACCGGAGACGCCTCCGATTGCTCTGCAAGCTCATCGGTTTCTATGGCATGTGCGGCGACCAGTCGAGCTGCAAGATGCTGGTTTGTCGGATCGACGGCCTCGATGACTGGACACTTGCCCAGGGCATCGTATGGCCGTAGCAGTGCGTGATAGATGTGCCAGGTGTCGATACCGCGCGGCACCAGCTTCAGGACAGCCTGAATCAGCTTGCGCTTGATGGGGTCGAGTTGCCAGTCCGGGACGCGCTGCCCACGGTGACCCAGATGGATCGACAGGAGATTGCCGGCCTGAATCTCGTAAGTGATCCAGCGGCGGGACTTGCCAACCAGCTTGGCGTAATCGGCCACCGACAGGTTGTGGGATGCCTCGAACATCTCCAGCAATTGCAAGCGCTCGCGCTGCACCTCTGACAGCGTGGGTCGCGCGTACTCGGGCAGATGCACCGCCGAAAGTCGATAGACGGAAGCTGGAACCGCTGGTGCATCGGGTGCAGGCGCAACGATCAACTGAGGGGAGTTTGGATTCAGGGCGGGCGGCTGCGCTGCCGCCTGTCCGGCAATTGTGGGCAGGCCCTGCAACGTGATGGTCAAGTGCGTGCTGGCAACTTCGACCTGATTCTGCTCGAACAAGTCCAGCCGGTCGGCCCAGTCCTGCATCATGACGCGGCGCTGCTCGACGTACTCGGCGTGGTTGTAGGTCGCGCTGATCCGATCCGGATCGGCATGCGAAAGTTGGGCGTCTACCCACTTGGGCGGATACCCCAATTCATTGAGCGCAGTCGAGATGGTGGCGCGAACGCCGTGCCCAGTGAGCCGGTCTTCATAGCCCATGCGTTTGAGCGCGCCATTGAGCGTGTTCTCGCTCAGAGGGTTTTTCAGGCACCAATCACCGGGGATGAGATACACCTGTGCTGGCTTCAGATTTCCCAGCAGATGACGAACGACTTCTTGTGCCTGCAACGACAGTGGCACGATGTACGGTGGGATGTCGGCGAAACGCTGGCGCTTCTTCTTGGTGAGCTGCTTGCGTTGCTTGAGCCTGACAACCGGGATGATCCACAGACCGCGCTCCAGATCGAACTGATCGGGCGTGGCGTAGCGCAATTCACCGGTTCTCACACCCGTGAGCAGCAGCAGACGTAGGCCCAATTGCGTATTCAGGCGACCGCTGTACTTGCGCAACGTCTGCAGCATTGCCGGCAGCTCGGGCATGCGCAAAAAGGGGTTGTTCTCGACCGGCGGCAGCGGCATCGCCACCACATCCAGATCCTTGGCCGGGTTGTCGCCCATGTTGGGCACCACCACCGAGGCGTAGGTGAATAGCTGGCTGAACCAGGTGCGCAGCTTCTCGGCTACCGACAGCGAGCCACGTTTTTCGACTCTGCCGATGATGTCCAGCAGATGGGCGCGAGTGACGTCGTAGATGGTCAGGTGGCGCAATACGGGAAACACATCCTTGGCGAAGACGCGCCCGATCTGCTTGGGCGTGCTCTGGCGGCCCTCATTTTCCAGAGAGAGGCTGCGGTGGGCCAGCCATTTGTCGTAGATGGCCTGGAAGGTGTGCTCGCCCGCCAGGACGATGGCGTGGCGCTTGCGCTTGCGCTCCGAATGCGGGTTGATGCCCTTGACCAGCATGGCCCGGGCCTCGTCGCGCAGATTGCGAGCGTCTTTCAGGGAAAGCGCCGGATAGCCGCCAAAGGTGATGCGCTCACGCTTGCCCAGCCAGGAATAGCGGAAGTGCCATACCTTGCTGCCGATGGCGGAGACGTAGAGGTAAAGGCCGTCGAAATCGGCAAGCGAGTACGGCTTGCCGGTGGCCTTGGCTTGCCGAGCCATGAGGTCCGAGAGCATATGTCCAACTCCAGAAGGCGAGTTGAATGCAATCGTTCTCTTCTAGCGCCAGCTCCTCCAGCAACAATGCGGATTGGGAACCTCGCACATTGTTTGGGCCACTTTTTGTACCAGTTTGGGCCGGTTGTCAGTGGTTCTCGCTGGATGTCAGTGGATCGATGTTTGGTGAAAATCATCAATCATGACAACGACTTGCGGCGTTCCCTGGCGTTCGGTGGAAGTCCCTGGAAAGTCGAAGTGGAGCGGGCGATGGGAATCGAACCCACGTCTTGAGCTTGGGAAGCTCAGGTCCTGCCATTGAACGACGCCCGCAATGGCTTGTCTGCGCGACAGGCGCTGATTCTAGCGAAGCGCGGCACCCGATTTTCAGGCACCCCGCTGGCCGCGCGCCCCGGCAGCCGCGGGATGTGATCAGTCTTCCAGGATTTGGCCGTCGTGCTCGACGTAGGGCGGGTAGTGGCCGGTGCTGCTGCTCTGCGCCTTCGAGGCGGCCACGAAGGTGCCGCTTTGCACATCGAACACATGGACCTCGCCGTCCTCGATGACGTAGTGCCAGCCGTGCAGGGTGATGCGCCCGTCCAGCACGCGCCGGCGCACCATGGGGTAGTCCATCAGGCGCTCGAGCTGTAGCACCACGGCACGCTGTTCGGTGCGGCGCAGGACCTCGGGGCGCAGTCCATCGCCGGGTCGCCCCAAGACGGACGCGCCCCCCTGGGGGGGCGACGCCGCAGGTGTCTCGGGGGCAAACAATCGCACGGGCAGCACGGCCTCGCGGCCCAGGTCCAGCCAGCGCTGGAGGTTTTGGGCCTCTGGCGATACCTCTTCGTACAGGGCCTTGATGGCGCCGCAATGGCTGTGACCGCATACCACGATGCGGCTCACGTTGAGGTTGAGGACCGCGAACTCGATCGCCGCCGCCGTGCCGTGGTGGCCATGGGAGCCGTCGTACGGTGGCACGAAGGCACCCACGTTGCGCACCAGGAACAGCTCGCCCGGGCCGGCGCCGGTGAGCAGGTAGGGCACCAGGCGCGAGTCGGAACAGCCGATGAACAGCGTGGTCGGGTGCTGGCCGTCGTCCACCAGGGACTGAAACTGCTCGCGATACTGCGGGAAGGCGTCGAGATGAAAGCTGCGCAGGCGATCCAGCAACTCGTCGTCGGGCATGGTTGTCGGCCTCCTGGTGCGCTCGGTTTGCCTGTTACTGGACCAGGGGGCTGTCCGCCGCGTCCAGGTCCACGCCCTCGACTTCGGCAGCGCCGGCCAGCAGCTGCAGGTACTGACGCAGCGCGTTGACCCAGGCCTGCTGGCGCAGCACCAGGGCGATGCTGGTGTGCACGTCCTCGAAAGGCCGGGGCTGGGCGGGCTTGCGGCCGCACACCTGCACCACATGCAGGCCGAAGCGGCTGTGCGCCAGGCGCGCGAGCACGCCGACCTCCTGCGAGCCGAAGACCTCGCGCGCGAACTCTGGCGCGCAGTCCTCGGGCGTGAGCCAGCCCAGATCGCCGCCTTCGGCGCCGCTGGGGCAGTTGGACCATTGGCGCGCGGCGTCGGCAAACGCAGGGCCGCCATCGTCGGCGCAGCGCAGCTCCAGCAGCAGGGCCTCGGCGCGCTGGCGCAGCTGGACCACGTCCACGCCGGGCGTGACGGCGAACAGCACGTGGCGCAGATGGGCGCGCTCGCCCTGGCCGCCAAAGGCCGGGTGGGCCGCGTGGTAGCGGCGGCAGGCCTCGGCCGAGGGCTCGGGTACCTGCAGGGCCTGCTCCAGCAGCGCTTCGATGGCGCGCGTGGCGGCCTCGCTGGTGGCGCCGTCGAGGCCGGGCGCATCATCAGCGGCCAGCAGCCCCTCGCGCTGCGCCTGCTGGCGCAGCAGTTCGGTGCAGGCGCGCTGGCGCAGCAGCTCGTCGGGCAACTGCTCGCCCGGTGCATGCAGGGCGATGCCGTTGATGCGGGCGACGGCGTCGTCCACGGCAGGGGCGGCGCTGCCGCCGCAGCCGCAGGCTGGCGATCCGCAGGAGGAGGTCGTCATGAAAATTCCTTGCAGTCGATGTGTTGGGGCGGGCCTGCGGCATCCGCAACCGCGGACGGTTGCAGACGCGTGATGCCTGGCAGGCATCTGGCGCTTATCCAGAAAGCGCCAGCAGCTATCATTGTTATAGTGAACGACGCGGTTGGTTTTGTCCTGCCGGCACATTCAGGCGCCGCGCACGCACCAGCTGGTAGGGGCGCAGCACATAGGCCAGGGTGCCAAAACCGCTCCAGACATGCACCAGGCGCGTGAACGGGAAGATCAGGAACACCGTCATGCCCAGGAACAGGTGGGCCTTGAAGATCGGGCCCGTGCCGGCCAGCATCTCCACGGCGCCGCCGCGGAGGGTGACGATGCGCTGGCCCCATTCGGCCAGGCGCATCATGACCGAGCCGTCCAGGTGCTGGGCCGACAGCGGAATCGTCGCCAGGCCCAGCGCCAGCTGCACCCAGAAGATCCACAGCAGGACGATGTCGCTGGTCTTGCTGGTGGCGCGGATGCGCGCGTCGGTCAGGCGCCGGTGCAGCAGCAGGCTCACGCCGACGAAGGCCAGCAGGCCGGCGACGCCGCCCGAGACCATGGCCAGCAACTGCTTGTTGCCGGAGCTGATGAAGGGCTCATACAGCGCGTGCGGTGTCAGCATGCCGACGAAATGCCCGAAGAACAGGAACAGCACGCCGATGTGGAACAGGTTGTTGGCCCAGCGCAGGCTGCCGGCGCGCAGCAGCTGCGAGGAGTCGCTTTTCCATGTGTACTGGTCGCGGTCGAAGCGGATCCAGCTGCCGATGAAGAACACGGCCAGGCAGATGTAGGGATACAGGCCGAAGAGGAAGTGGTCAAGCCAGGCGGTCATGGTGCTACTCCTTGGGAGGATTGGGGGCGTGCCTTGCGCACAATCTGGATGGGTTGGGGTTGGCCGGGGCGGTTCTGGCCCTTGGTGGCGCAGCCGTCGAAGGCCTCGGGCTCGGCCCAGGCTTCGTCCATGTCGGGCTCGGGTGTGATGGCCACGGCCTGAGCCTTTTCACCGGCGGCTTCCAGCACGGCCGCGATCACGCTGGCGTAGGGGCTGGCCTTGGCATCGAGCGCGGTGAACAGGGCATTGAGGATATGCGCCATCTCGGCCAGGAACTCGCGCGCCACGGTGCTCGGCTGGGTGGAGGCGAACTCCAGCACCACGCCAAGATGGTCGGGCAGCTCGTTCGCGCCGAGGAACAGGCCGGCCTTTTCATAGGTCTGCGTGAGGTCGATGAGCGCCGGGCCACGCTCGCGCGAGTCGCCATGGATATGCTCGAACAGATGCAGCGAGGTCTGGCGGCCGCGGTCGAAGGTATCGACATAGCGCGCCTCGGCCTCGTACGGGTCCATGGCGCAGACCTGCTGCACAAGGGCCTGCAGCTCGGTCACGCGGGCCGCGGGCAGGGCCTGTTCGGCCTGCAGCGCGTCGATCAGCGCGGGCATCTGCGCGCGCAGCTCGGCGTCGGGGTAGGCCAGCAGGCGTGCCAGCGCCCGCAGCGTCAGGCGCATGGATTCAGGTGTTTTCTTGAACATCTGCCTGCCTCCTCAGACCACCGCCTTGATGGGGATGGTGCGTGGCTTCTTGCTGCCGAAGATGCTGACGCTGGTGGTGCCGTCGGAGCAGCCGTTGCCGAACGAGAAACCGCAACCGCCGCGCACGTCGAAGGCGTTCTCGGCGTACTCGCGGTGCGTGGACGGGATCACGAAGCGATCCTCATAGTTGGCAATGGCCATGACCTGGTACATGTCCTGCACGTCGTGCGCCGTCAGGCCCACCTGCTGCAGCACGGCCATGTTCTGCACCTTGTCCACGTGCACGCCGCGCTGGTAGGCGCGCATGGCCAGCATGCGCTCCAGCGCCCGCACCACGGGGCCGGTGTCGCCGGCGGTGAGCAGGTTGGCCAGGTACTGCACGGGGATGCGCAGCTGCGACACGTCCGGGATCTCGCCGTTGACGCCCAGGTGGCCGGCATTGGCCGCCGAGGTGATGGGCGAGAGCGGCGGCACGTACCAGACCATGGGCAGCGTGCGGTACTCGGGGTGCAGCGGCAGCGCGATCTTCCAGTCCACGGCCATCTTGTAGACCGGGCTGTTCCTGGCGGCCTCCAGCCAGTTGTCGGCGATGCCGTCGGCCTTGGCCTGGCGGATGACTTCCGGGTCGTTCGGGTCCAGGAAGATGTCGAGCTGCGCCTGGTACAGGTCGCGGTCGCGCTCCACGCTGGCCGCCTCCTGGATGCGGTCCGCGTCATACAGCAGCACGCCCAGATAGCGGATGCGGCCCACGCAGGTCTCGGAGCACACCGTCGGCTGGCCCGCTTCGATGCGCGGATAGCAGAAGATGCACTTCTCGGCCTTGCCGGTCTGCCAGTTGTAGTAGATCTTCTTGTAGGGGCAACCGCTGACGCACATGCGCCAGCCGCGGCACTTGTCCTGGTCGATGAGGACGATGCCGTCTTCCTCGCGCTTGTAGATCGAGCCGCTGGGGCAGGATGCCACGCACGCCGGGTTCAGGCAGTGCTCGCACAGGCGCGGCAGGTACATCATGAAGGTGTTCTCGAACTGGCCGTACATGTCCTTCTGCACCTGCTCGAAGTTCACGTCCTTGCTGCGCTTGCTGAACTCGCCGCCCAGGATTTCCTCCCAGTTCGGGCCCCATTCGATCTTCTCCATGCGCTGGCCGGTGATCAGGCTGCGCGGGCGCGCCGTGGGCGCGGCCTTGACCTCGGGCGCCGACTGCAGGTGGTCGTAGTCGAAGGTGAAGGGTTCGTAGTAGTCGTCGATCTGCGGCATGTTCGGGTTGGCGAAGATGCGCATGAGCAGCTTCCACTTGCCCCCCTGACGCGGGGCGATGGAGCCGTCGGGGTTGCGTACCCAGCCGCCGTTCCACTTGTCCTGGTTCTCCCACTCCTTGGGATAGCCGATGCCGGGCTTGGTCTCGACGTTGTTGAACCAGGCGTACTCCATGCCGGGGCGGCTGGTCCAGACGTTCTTGCAGGTGACGGAACAGGTGTGGCAGCCGATGCACTTGTCCAGGTTCAGCACCATGCCGATTTGTGCGCGAATTTTCATCGTGATTCTCCTTTTCGCACTCAGGCGTGAGCCCCTGTGGGAGTGCCTGCTTCTTCATCCAGCCAATCGACACGGCGCATCTTGCGCACCAGCACGAACTCGTCGCGGTTGGTGCCGATGGTGCCGTAGTAGTTGAAGCCGTAGCTGTACTGGGCGTAGCCGCCGATCATGTGCGTGGGCTTGAGCACCACGCGCGTGACCGAGTTGTGGATGCCGCCGCGCGTGCCGGTGATCTCCGATCCCGGGGTGTTGATGATCTTTTCCTGCGCGTGGTACATCATGACCATGCCGGGGTTGACGCGCTGACTGACCACCGCGCGCGCGGCAATCGCGCCATTGGCGTTGAACAGCTCCACCCAGTCGTTGTCCACGATGCCGCCGCGCTTGGCGTCGTCTTCACTGAGCCAAATCACCGGGCCGCCGCGGTTGAGCGTGAGCATGTGCAGGTTGTCGCTGTACGTGCTGTGGATGCCCCATTTCTGGTGCGGCGTGATGAAGTTGAGCGCGATCTCGGGGTTGCCGTTGGGCTTCTTGCCCTCGACCTCGTACAGCGCCTTCAGGTGCACCGGTGGGCGGTAGGAGCAGAAGCCCTCGCCGAAGTCGCGCATCCAGGGATGGTCCTGGTAGAACTGCTGGCGGCCGGTCAGGGTGCGCCATGGGATCAGCTCGTGCACGTTGGTGTAGCCGGCGTTGTAGCTGACCTTCTCGCTCTCCAGCCCCGACCAGGTGGGCGAGCTGATGATCTTGCGCGGCTGCGCCTGGATGTCGCGGAAGCGGATCTTCTCGTCCTCGCGATGCAGCGCCAGGTGCACGTGCTCGCGCCCGGTCTGCTTGCCCAGCGCTTCCCAGGCCTTGCAGGCCACATGGCCGTTGGTCTCGGGCGCCAGCATCATCACCACCTCGGTGGCGTCGATGTCGGAGACGATCTTCGGGCGGCCCTGGGTGACCCAGTCCTCGCGCACGCGGCCGTTCAGGTCGCCCAGCTGCTCGACCTCGGTCTGCGTGTTCCAGCTGATTCCCTTGCCGCCGTTGCCCACCTTGTCCATCAACGGTCCCAGGGCGGTGAAGCGCTGGTAAGTGTTGGGGTAGTCACGCTCGACCACGGTGATCTGCGGCGCGGTGACGCCCGGGATCAGCGCGACTTCGCCCCGCTTCCAGTCCTTGGCGCCGTAAGGCTGAGCCAGTTCTGCCGGCGTGTCGTGCATGATGGGGCTGAGCATGACCTCCTTCTCGACCCCCAGGTGGCCGACGCAGACCTCGCTGAAGGCCTTGGCAAAGCCCTTGTAGATCTCCCAGTCGCTGCGCGACTGCCATGCCGGATCCACGGCCGCGGACAGCGGGTGGATGAAGGGGTGCATGTCACTGGTGTTGAGGTCGTTCTTCTCGTACCAGGTGGCCGTGGGCAGCACGATGTCGGAGTACAGACAGGTCGTGCTCATGCGGAAGTCGAGCGTCACCAGCAGGTCCAGCTTGCCCTCGGGGGCGTTGGCGTGCCACTTGACCTCCTGCGGCTTGGCGTCCTGCGGGCCCAGGTCCTTGCCCTGCACGCCGTGCGTGGTGCCCAGCAGGTGCTTGAGAAAGTATTCGTGGCCCTTGCCCGAGCTGCCCAGCAGGTTGGAGCGCCACACGAACAGGTTGCGCGGCCAGTTGGCCGGGTGATCCGGGTCTTCGCAGCTGAGCGTGATCGAGCCGTCCTGGAGCGATTGCACCACGTAGTCCTTGGGGTCCAGGCCGCGCTGCTGCGCATCCCGGACCACCTGCAGCGGGTTGGTCTGCAACTGCGGCGCGCTGGGCAGCCAGCCCATGCGCTCGGAGCGCACGTTGAAGTCGATCATCGAGCCCTGGTAGGCGGCCTTGTCGGCCAGCGGTGACAGCACTTCCTCGGTGCCCAGCTTTTCGTAGCGCCACTGGTCGGTGTGGGCGTAGAAGAAGCTGGTCGAGTTCTGCTGGCGCGGCGGGCGGATCCAGTCCAGCGCGAAGGCCAGCGCCGTCCAGCCGGTCTGCGGGCGCAGCTTTTCCTGGCCCACGTAGTGCGACCAGCCGCCACCGCTCTGGCCCACGCAGCCGCACATCATCAGCATGTTGATGATGCCGCGGTAGTTCATGTCGCAGTGGTACCAGTGGTTCATGGCCGCGCCGATGATGACCATGGACTTGCCCTGGGTCTTGTCGGCGTTGTCGGCAAACTGGCGGGCGACGGCGATCACCTGATCACGCGGCACGCCGGTGATGGCTTCCTGCCAGGCGGGGGTGTAGGGCTGGTTGGCGTCGTAGCCGCCGTCCTGACCCTCGCCGGGCAGGCCGCGCGGCACGCCGTAGTTGGCTACCTGAAGGTCGAACACCGTCGCCACGGCCACACGGCCCGACACGCCCTCGCCATTCAGGTCCAGGTGGGTGATGGGCACGCGGCGCACGACGACGTCGCCACCCTGGTCGTTGGCCGGGAAGTTGGGTGTCTCGATGCCGCCGAAATAGGGGAACGCGACATCGGCAATCTCATGCGCCTGGGCGCCGTCTTCCAGCACCGAGAGCTTGAGCTTGACGTCGTTGCCGGTGCGGGCGTCCTTGTCCTCCAGGTTCCACAGGCCCTGGTCCGGTCGGCCGTCCTTGCCCCAGCGAAAGCCGATCGACCCGTTGGGCAGCGCCACCTTGCCATCCACGTCGTACGCCGCGGTCTTCCAGTCGGGGTGGTTGGTCTGCCCGAGCTTGTCCGCGAAGTCGCTGGCACGCACGTAGCGGCCGGGCACCTTCACGGTGCGACCATCGGGCAACTGCTTGTCTTCGAGCACCACCAGCAGCGGCAGGTCGGTGTAGCGGCGCGCGTACTCGTCGAAGTAGGCGCTGCGCTTGTCGAAATAGAACTCTTTCAGGATCACATGGCCCATGGCCATGGCCACGGCAGCGTCCGTGCCCTGCTTCGGGTGCATCCAGATGTCGGCCAGCTTGGCGACCTCGGAGTAGTCGGGCGTGACGGAAACCACCTTCGCGCCCTTGTAGCGCACCTCGGTGAAGAAGTGGGCGTCGGGGGTGCGCGTCTGCGGCACGTTGGAGCCCCAGGCGATGATGAAGTTGCTGTTGTACCAGTCGGCCGACTCGGGCACGTCGGTCTGCTCACCCCACACCTGGGGCGACGACGGCGGCAGGTCGCAGTACCAGTCGTAGAAGCTCATGCACACGCCGCCGATCAGGCTCAGGTAGCGCGAGCCCGCGGCGTAGGAGATCATCGACATGGCCGGAATCGGCGAGAAGCCGACCACGCGATCCGGGCCATGCTTCTTGATGGTGTAGACGTTGGCGGCGGCGATCAGCTGGTTGACCTCGTCCCAGGTGCTGCGCACGAAGCCGCCCAGGCCGCGCTGTTTCTGCCACTCACGGCGTGCCGGCTCGTTCTCGACGATGCTGGCCCAGGCATCGACCGGGCTCTTGGCCACCGCCAGCGCCGCGCGCCAGTGCTTGAGCAGGCGTCCGCGCACCATGGGGTACTTCACGCGGTTGGCGCTGTACAGGTACCAGCTGTAGCTGGCGCCGCGTGCGCAGCCGCGCGGCTCGTGGTTGGGCAGGTCGGGGCGCGTGCGCGGGTAGTCGGTCTGCTGGGTTTCCCAGGTGACGATGCCGCCCTTGACGTAGATCTTCCACGAGCAGGAGCCCGTGCAGTTCACGCCGTGGGTGGAGCGCACGATCTTGTCGTGCGCCCAGCGGTCGCGGTAGGCGTCCTCCCAGGTGCGGTCTTCGCCGGTGGTCAGGCCGTGACTGCCCGAGAAGCTTTCCCGCGTCTGGCTGAAATGACTCAGGCGGTCCAGAAAATGACTCATAGGTTTCTCCAGGTGCAAAGCGTCGGAACGCGGGGGGTCAGGGGTTGTGGATCTCCGCGCCCTTGCGCAGATAGAACCACCAGTTCAGGATCAGGCAGACGCCGTAGAAGGCGGCAAACCCGTACATGGCCAGCTGCGGCGTGCCGGCCTTGATCTGGTCACCGATCACGATCGGGGCGATGAAGGCGCCATACGCCGCCACGGCGGACGTCCAGCCCAGCACTGGGCCGGCCTGCGTGCGGTCGAAGATGATGCCGATGGTGCGGAAGGTCGAGCCGTTGCCGATGCCGCTGGCGGCAAACAGCACGATGAACAGACCCATGAACATCGGGAAGTACTGCTCGGGCGTGGCCGACTGGTAGGCCAGCATCATCACGTAGCCCACGGCCACCGAGGCGGCGACCATCACCACCGAGATGATCTGGGTGACGATGGAGCCGCCCCATTTGTCCGAGATCCAGCCGCCCACCGGGCGAATGGCGGCGCCGACGAAAGGCCCGATCCAGGCATAGGCCAGCACCGTGGGGGCGTTGGGGTTGGTCTGCGTGTGCTGCATGATGCCGGCCGCATTGGGCGCGTGGATGACGCCGAAGATGACTTTCATGGCCAGCGGCAGGGCCATCGAGAAGCCGATGAAGGAGCCGAACGTGACGATGTACAGCGCCGTCATGCTCCAGGTGTGCTTGTTGCGGAAGATCGCGTACTGCTTGACCACGGCGTCCTTCATGGGACCGAAGGCGGCCAGGCGCATGATGGTGAGCGCGAGGATGATGTCGAGCGGGATGGCGACCCACATGCTGATCACGCCGATGCCGGTGGGCGCCGGCAGGTAGAGCCACAGCCCGAACAGGGCCGGAATGAAGGCCAGCGTGTAGAGCCAGGTGATCTTGGCGAAGGCCGCGATCGGGTTGCCGGTGGAGGGCGAGACCGACTTCAGGTTGTTCATCCCGAGCCAGCACAGGATGGACAGCGGCACCAGCGACAGCATCCAGGCGAAGCCGGCGTTCTGGATCCAGGTCTGCGTGCCGGCGGGAATCTTGCCGAAGATCCAGCCGCTGTCCTTCTGCAGCAGTTCGGGCGCGCCGCCGATCGCGCCCAGCAGCGGCACGGTCATGACCAGCGGGATCACGATCTGCATGGTGGTGACGCCGAAATTGCCCAGACCGGCGTTCAGGCCCAGCGCCGTGCCCTGCAGACGCTTGGGAAAGAAGGTGCTGATGTTGGACATCGACGAGGCGAAGTTACCACCGCCCACGCCGCACCACAATGCCATCAGCTGGAACGCCCACAGGGGCCATTCCGGATGCTGCAGCACGATGCCGGTGCCGATGGCGGGCGCCAGCAGCATGGCGGTGGTCAGGAAGATGGTGTTGCGGCCACCGGCCAGCCGGATGAAGAAGGAGGCCGGAATGCGCATCGTCGCGCCGGCGATGCCCGAGATCGCGGTGAGCGTGAACAGCTCGGCCTGGGTGAAGGGAAAGCCCAGGTTCATCATCTGCACGGTGATGATGCCCCACATGCCCCAGACGGCGAAGCCGCAGAGCAGGGCGGGGATCGAAATCCACAGGTTGCGATAGGCGACCTTCTTGCCGGTCTGTTCCCAGAACTGTTCGTCCTCGGGGTGCCAGTCTTCGATGGTGCGGCCGCCAGCGTTGGGGTGGGTCATGATGGACTTTCGATCAATGTTGTTGGGCCATGCCGTGGGTCTGCTGACCCATGAGCGGGGTGCGTCGGACCTCGGTCCAGTACATCCAGATGAGCGACACCCAGACCACGCCGTACATCAGCATGAAGGCGCTGGAGCGGATGCCCGTCCAGTCCATCAGCACGCCGAACAGGATGGGCAGGATGAAGCCGCCCATGCCGCCCGCCAGGCCGACGATGCCGCTGATGGCGCCGATGTTGCCGGGGTAGTCGTCGCTGATGTACTTGAACACGCTGGCCTTGCCAAAGGCCCAGGCCACGCCCAGCACGGCCATGAGGGCAGTGAACATGTAGACGTTCAGACCGATGTGGAAGGTGGTCGGGCCGTTGACGGTCAGGATGGTGAAGTCCGTCTGCGGGTAGGACAGCAGGAACAGGCAGATCCAGCTCACCCACATCACCCACCAGGTGACGCTGTGCGCGCCGTACTTGTCCGACAGCACGCCGCCGATGGCGCGCAACACGCCGCCGGGCAGCGAGAAGCAGGCCGCCAGCAGCGCGGCGACGCGGATATCCAGGCCATATTCGCCCACGTAGTACTGCACCATCCACAGCGCCAGCGCCACGTAGCCGCCGAACACGATGCTGTAGTACTGGCAGTACTTGAGCACCTTGGGGTCCTTCAGCGCCTTGAGCTGGTCGGTGAACTTGACGTTGCTCGCCACCAGGTGCGCCGGGTCGCTGTGGCTGAACAGCCAGAACAGCACCAGCGTGCCGAGCATGATGGCTGCGTACACATGGGGCACGGCCTGCCAGCCGAAGGCCACCAGGATCACCGGGGCGACGAACTTGTTGACGGCCGCGCCCGAGTTGCCGGCGCCGTACACGCCCATGGCCATGCCCTGGCGCTGCTTGGGGAACCAGCGCGCCACGTAGGGCGTGCCGACCGAGAACGAGCCCCCGGCCAGGCCCACGAACAGGCCGATGACGAGGAAATGCCAGTATTCGGTGGCCGATCCCATCAGCCAGATGGCCGGCACGGTGAGGGCCATCAGCACCGCCATGACGATGCGGCCGCCGTACTTGTCGGTCCAGATGCCCAGCGGCACGCGCACCAGTGAACCGGTGAGCACCGGCATCGCCGTCAGCAGGCCGAACTGCGTGGCGTTGAGGTTGAGCATCTTCTTGATCGGGATGCCGATGACGCCGAACATCATCCAGACCATGAAACAGACGGTGAAGGCCAGGGTGCTGACGATGAGCACCGACCAGGCCTGGCGGGTGCGGCGGGGATCTTCGGCTGCAACGAGCGACGGGGACGCCATATGTTTTCCTCTCTTGCCTAATGCCCTGCCATGCTCGCGTAAACCCCTAGATGTGCACATCCCTCGCTGGGAGGTGCGCGTCAACGCAGAAGAACGAGGGCCTACTCCCAGACCATAGTTCCAAAGAACTAGAGCGACGCTGGCCAGGCGGTGGCGAACAGCGCCCGCGACCGGCCCCTGTGCGACACTGGGCGCGCTGTCGATGGGTGTTTTCGCATCAAAAACTGGCCTTGGCGCTTATATGGCGTGCGCCAGCAGCTATCAATTTTGATGCTCCGTTGATACCCCGCACGGCATCTGCCCCGCCACTGCCCATGACCGACTCCCCCTCCCCGCAGCCACCCGCGTCGGCGCCGCGCCGCGCCTGGCAGCAGCTGCGCGCCTCCGACCTGCGTGCCGCGGCGCGCCTGGCCACCCAGGCGACCACGGGCGTCACCCATATCGTCGAGGGGGTGCATCAGTCGGTGCACGCCAGCCTGGGGCTGCGTGGCAGTGCGCCCGGTCGGACTGGCGGCCTCACCGGTCTGGTCTACCGCGGCGTGCGCGGCACGACGCGCTGGATCGACGCCGGCCTGCAGGCCGCGCTGGGCCGGCTCGAACCCTGGCTGGAGCGCGTTCTGCGCGCCGCACCCGGCGAGGTGGATGTCGAGCGCGAAGCGGTGCTGTCGGCCCTCAACGGCGTGCTGGGCGACCGGCTGCAGGCCGACGACAACCCGCTGGCCCTGCCGATGCTGCTGCGCCAGCAGGGTCAGCCGCTGGACCCGCTCGCGCTGCACGCGGCCGGCCAGGCCAGTGGCAAGCTGCTGCTGCTGGTGCATGGCCTGTGCATGAACGACCTGCAGTGGACGCAGGGCGGGCACGACCACGGCGCCCACCTGGCCCGGACGCTGGGTTACACGCCGGTGTACCTGCGCTACAACAGCGGACGCCACGTGTCGGACAACGCCCGCGACCTGGCCGAGCGCCTGGAAGCCCTGCTGGCGGCCTGGCCGGTGCCGGTGCAGGAATTCAGTGCCATTGGCCACAGCATGGGCGGCCTGGTGCTGCGCGGCGCGGTGCACTGGGCGCGCGGCCAGCGGCAGCGCTGGCCGGCGCAGTTGCGCCGGCTGGTGTTTCTGGGCACGCCGCACCTGGGCGCGCCGCTGGAGCGCGCCGGCCACGGCATCGATCTGCTGCTGGCCAGCAACCCCTACAGCCGGCCGTTCGTGCACCTGGCGCGCCTGCGCAGCGCCGGTATCACCGATCTGCGTCACGGCCATGTGCGGGAAAGCGACTGGCGCGCGCCAGACCGGCGCGCCGTGCCCGTGCCGCTGCCCGCGGGCGTGGCGTGCTACGCGGTGGCCGCCGCCTTGGCGGAGCGCCATTGCGGCCTGGCCGACCGCCTGCTGGGCGACGGCCTGGTGCCACTGAACAGCGCGCTGGGGCGCCACGACACGCCGGCGCGCGGCCTGGCCTTTCCGCCCGCGCACTGCCACGTGGCCTGGCAGCTCGGGCATCTGGCCCTGCTCGGCGACGCCGCCGTGGCCGATCGACTGGTGCAGTGGCTGGGCGCGAACTGAAGCGACGCCCCACCGTGGCGCCAGCGCTGGCGCGACGGCGCGCCTGCCCCTGATAGGCCGAGCGCCGGTCACGCCCGCTGGGGGCTGGCCTGCGGCGCGGCTTCAGCGCTGGCGGTCCGACGCGTACACGGCGGCCTGCACGCGCGAGCTCAGGCCCAGCTTGCGCAGGATGTGCTGCACGTGGATCTTCACGGTGGTCTCGGCGATGTCCAGCGCGCGCGCGATTTCCTTGTTGCTGGCGCCGCGCGCGATTTCGCGCAGCACCTCCTCCTCGCGCGGTGACAGCGGTGATGGGGCGGCGGGTTGCGCGGCCGGTGCCAGCGGCACCGGCTCGGGGGCGCCCTGGTGCTGGAACGCGGCGACCAGCTTGCCCATCATCTCGGGGCTGACCACCGGCTCGCCCAGCGCGGCGCGGCGGACCGCGTCGGCCAGCAACTCGCCGTCGATGGTCTTGAGCAGGTAGCCCTGGGCGCCGTGGCGCAACGCGGTGGCCAGGTCCTGGCCGTCCTCGCTCACGGTGAGCATCACCACGCGGCTGCCGGGCGAGGCTTCGCGCAGGCCGGCGATGGCGTCGACCCCACGCACGCCGGGCAGGTGGTTGTCCAGCAGGATGACCTGAGGACACAAGGAAGGCAGCAGGCGCAGTGCCTCGCCGGCGTCGCCGGCCTCGCCGACCACCCGCAGGTCGGGGTGCTGGCTCAGCAGCGCCACCAGGCCGCGGCGCAGCAGCGGGTGGTCGTCGATCAGGAACAGGGTGATGGGGGCGCTCATGCGGCAGCGGTCGTGGGGGTGGCGGGCAGGTCTTCCAGGGCCCGGGGCGGCAGGGCCAGCGTCACGCAGGTGCCGGCGCCCAGGCGCGAATCCAGCGTCAGCGTGGCACCGATGCGCTGGGCGCGCTCGCGCATGATGCCCAGGCCGACGTGCAGCGAATCGGGCGGGACGGCCTGCGGATCGAAGCCCTGGCCATCGTCGCCCACCTCGAAGCGCCAGTGCGGGTGACGCTGCACCCGCAGCTCGACATGGCGCGCGCCGGCGTGCTTGCGCACGTTGGACAAGGCTTCCTGCACGATGTGCAGCACCTGGATCTGCACGTCGGGCGCCAGCGGCAGGCCCTGGCCGGTCATGGTCAGCGTGGTGGGCAGGCCGGTCTGGTGCTCGAACTTGGACAGCGTGGCGCGCAGCGCGTCCTCGATGTCCTCGTCCTGGGTGCGGGTGCGAAAGTGCACCAGCAGCTCGCGCACGTCGGCCAGGCATTCGCGCACGCCGACGTCCAGCTCGTTCAGGCTGCGGTCGCGCGCCGCGCCGTTGTCTTTGGCGATGGCGTCGCGCAGCAGCTGGGTCTGGATCTTCAGGAAGGCCAGCGATTGCGCGATCGAGTCGTGCAGCTCGCGGGCGATCAGGCCGCGCTCCTGCGCCACCGCCGCTTCGCGCTCCAGCGCGCTGGCGCGCAGGCCCTCGATCGCGTTGGCCAGGTGCAGCGCCATGGTGGAGAGCAGTTCGCGCATGTCCGGGGGCAGCTGCGTCGGCGCGCGGTACAGCAGCGTCACCTCGCCCAGCAGGCGCTGGTGCAGTTGCACCGGGATGATCACCACGGTCTCGAAGCCCGCCTCGCGGCAATGCGGCAGGGGCACGCCGCCCGCCGGCAGGATCGGGATCACGCGCAGACGGGCCTGCTGCTGGGGCTGACCACATTCGCAGGCGCCGGTCTCCAGGCATTGCTCGCGCTCGGACAGCGAAGGCGGCATGCCGTCGACCGCCAGCAGCAGGTAACGCTCGTTGGCCTCGTCGGACCAGCGCAGGGCGGCGGCGTCGCTGCCCGAGACGCGGCGAATCTGCTGCACGAAGCCCTGGGCCAGGGCTTCCAGGCTGGTGGCTTCGGCGCCCAGCGCGCTGACCGCGTACAGCGCGGCCAGGCGCCGGTTGTGCTCGGCGATGTCGGCGGTCTTGTCGCGCACCTTGCGCTCCAGGTTCTCGTGCGAGGTCTGCAGGGCGCTGGCCATCAGGTTGAAGCCGGCCGCCAGCTGGCCGAATTCGTCCTCGCTGTCGACCGGCACGCGCGTGCCCAGCTCGCCCTGGCGCACGCGCGCCAGCGCCAGCTGCATGCGCGACACGGGGTTGAACACCAGCACGAAGCTCATCACCATGAACACCGCGGCGGCCAGGATGGCGAGGCCCATCATGAAGATCTGGAACACGTGCAGGGTCGCGGTCCAGCGCGCGATCTGGGTCTCGATGGCGGCGACGAAGGCGTCCACCCGCAGCACGAAGGCGTCGGCCTGGGCAGTCACCGGCGCGGCGGCGGCGCTTGCCGGCGTCAGCCAGCTGGCGCGCAGGGCCAGCCAGCCACTGGCCACGTCGTCGAAGCTCGCCTGGGTCTCGCCGCTCCAGGGCACGAACAGCGGGCGCATCGAGGTGCCCTGGCGCAGCAGGTCCAGGCCTTCCTCGAACCGCTGCGACAGCTCCTGCAGCCGCTCGGTGTCGCCGGTCTTCAGTGCCAGTGCCATGCGCGCGGTGTACATGCGCAGGCGACCGGCTTCGTTGATGGCGGCGGCGCCGCCTTCCAGCTTCCAGGTGCCCCACAGCATGAAGCCGATCGACGCCAGCGCCATGACCAGAAAGCACAGCCCCGTGGCCAGCAGCTTGGTTGACAGGGAAAGGCTCTTGCGCATGCGCCGCAGTGTACGGAATCGGCCATGGCGGGCACTGGCCGGCCAGGCGACCGCGCCGCCGAGGGCCGTGCCGGCCACGCTCAGAGCGCCCGCCCGTGGCCCAGGGCGCCCGCGGCCTGCAGGCCGCTGCGCACCGCGCCTTCCAGCGTGGCGGGGTAGGGGCCGGAGATGTAGTCGCCCGCGGCCAGCAGGCCGGCCGCGATCTGGCGGGCTGGCCGCACCAGCGCCGGCGTGCAGGCAAAGGTGGCGCGTCGGTCGGTCAGGGTGCGCAGCGGCGTGACCGCCAGGCCCAATTGCGCCTGCGCTTGCGCGGTGACGTCCGTCTGCAGGGCGGCGCGCTCGTCGCTGCTGGTGCTGATGACGAAGGCCAGCAGGCCGGTGGGCGGCGCCGTCGCCGTGATGGCGTCGAGCTCGAACACGAACTGCGCCGGCGCCCGTGGCCCGTGGCGCAGCGCCAGCATGGGGTGGCGCAGCCGCTTGCCCGGGCCGGTCGGTGTGGCCTGGGCGTACACGGTGGTGATCGCCTGGTGTCGCAGGGCAATCGCCTGATCGGCCCAGCGGCGCAGCTCGTCAGCTATGAAAACGGGAGCTGCTGGCGCTGATCTGGAAACGATTTGTGCTGCATGGGGCGCTGATGTGGCAAGCACCACGCGGTCGAAGGCCTGATCGTCGACCACCCAGTGCGGTGGGCGCCAGTGCAGCGTCCGCACCGGATGGCCGGTCAGCACGCGGGCGCCGCGGGCCTCGATCCAGTGCTGGGCGGCGCGTGGAAACAGCGTCCCCAGGTCCACTCGGGGCAGCAGCAGGTGCGAGCTGCCACGCCCGCCCAGCAGCGCGTCGTGCAGCACGCGCAGAAACACGCGCCCGCTGGCCTGATCCACCGGCGTGTTGAGGGCCGACACGCACAGCGGCTCGATGAACTCGCGCATCAGCGTTGGCGGCAGGCCGGCGCACAGCGTGGCCACGCTGGTGTGCGCGTCGCACTGAAAGCCACTGCGCCGCCAGCCCAGCGCCGCGCCCAGCAGCGCCCGCTTGTCGCGCCACGACCAGCCGCGCGCGCCCAGGATGCCGCCGGCGGCGTCCCACGGCGCGGGCCAGTCGGGCAGGGCCAGGCCGCCGCCGTCCGGGTAGGTCAGCGCCAGCGGGCGGCGCAGCAGCGCCTGCGCCGGATCGACGCCCACCGTGCGCATCAGGCGCAGGCAGGCGGTGTAGGCGCCGATCAGGATGTGCTGGCCGTTGTCCACTGTTACCTCGCGGCCGTCGGGCAGCTGCAGCGGCACGCCACGCGCGCGCCCGCCGGGCTGGGGCGCGGCCTCGAAGACGGTGACCGCGTGGCCCCGCTGCACCGCGTCCACCGCCGCCGCCATGCCGGCCCAGCCGGCGCCGACAATCGCCACGCGCAGAGCGGGTTCAGGGGTTTGGTTTGTGGTCAAAACAGGCTTTGGCGCTTGTTGGTCTTGCGCGAACAGCTATCAAATGAGGAGTCAACGATACCCTGCGCGCGCCATGGCGATCTTCGAATGGCCGCGGAGCAGGCCAGGCCGGCGAACGCCGTGGCCGGACCCGCGCCGGCCACTGGCGTTGTCCCCTCGGGTGGGAAGGCGCGCAGCGACACAGGGGGCGATCAAAACCTCCCCAGCGCCTGCATCTTCCAGGCCAGCCACAGCTTGCGCAGCGGCGTCAGGGCGATGCGCTGGTGCAGCACCTGAAAGCGCTCGGCCTCGATCTCGCGCAGCAGGGTGCGGTAGATGCTGGCCATCATCAGGCCGGGCTTCTGGCTGGCGCGGTCGGCTGCGGGCAGCAGGGCCAGGGCCTCGTCGTACAGCTGGTGCGCGCGCTGGGCCTGGAACGCCATCAGCGCCGTGAAGCGCTCGGAATAGCCGCCCTTCAGGATTTCGTGTGCCTTGACGTCGAAGCGCTGCAATTCGTCGATCGGCAGGTAGATGCGGTCGCGCCGCGCGTCCTCGCCGACGTCGCGGATGATGTTGGTGAGCTGAAACGCCAGTCCCAGCTTGTGCGCGTAATCGGTGGTCCGCGGCGCGCTCTGGCCGAAGATGCGCGCCGACACCTCGCCCACCACGCCGGCCACCAGGTGGCAGTAGCGCGCCAGCTGCGCGAAGTCCAGGTAGCGCGTCTGCTGCAGGTCCATCTGACAGCCTTCGATCACCGCCAGCAGCTGGCGCGCCTCGATGCCGAAGCGCTCGGCCCCCGGCATCAGCGCCTGCATGGTCGGGTGCGTGGGCTGGCCCTGGAAGGCACGCCTCACCTCGGCCTGCCACCAGGCCAGCTTGGTGGCGGCCACGCCGGGGTCGCTGACCTCGTCGACCACGTCGTCCACTTCGCGGCAGAAGGCGTAGAACGCCGTGATGGCGGCGCGCCGCTCGGGCGGCAGAAAAAGAAAGGCGTAGTAGAAGCTGCTGCCCGAGGCGGCGGCCTTTTGCTGGACGTAGTCTTGCGCGGCGGTCACGGGCGGATTGTCACATCCGCAGCATGCGCCACAAAAGGCGCGGGGCGTCGCGCCGCCGCAGCCGCGGCCGCTGGCGCAGCGCCGCCGGGCCCAGCGCCTCGATGCGGTCCAGCACGCGCAGCCCGCCCTGCACCACGGCGCGCAGCTCCCAGCCGGCGCGGCCGGGAACGCGGCGCGCCAGCGGCTGGCCAGCCTGCATCAGCTGGCGTGCGTGGCGGGTCAGCTCGGCGATCAGGGCGGCGCTGCGCGCATCGGCCGGCAGTGCCGCGAACTGCGCGCGCGGATCGCTGATCGGCAGGCCATGGCGGGCGCATTCGGCCAGCGGCAGGTAGTAGCGCCCGCGCGGGATGTCCACCGACAGGTCCTGCCAGAAATTGATCAGCTGCAGCGCCGAGCAGATGGCGTCGCTCTCGGCCAGCGCCTGGGCGCTGGTCACGCCGTACAGGTGCAGCAGCAGGCGGCCGACCGGGTTGGCCGAGCGGCGGCAGTAGTAGTCCAGCAACTGGGCCATGTCGGCGTAGGCGGCGCCGTCGCGGGTGAAGGCCACGTCCTGCGCGAATGCCGACAGCAGCTCGTCCAGCGGCTGCGCCGGCAGCGCGAAGGCGCGCATCTGCGCCGCCAGCGGGTCGAACACCGGCGCCCAGCGCGCCGAGGGCGCGTGGCCGCCGGCCACCGCGTGCAGGTCGGCGCGCAAGGCCGCGAGATCGGCCAGGCGCTGTGCCGGTGTGGCGCTGCCCTCGTCGGCGATGTCGTCCGCCGTGCGGGCGAAGCGGTAGATGGCGGTGATCGGCGGGCGCAGGCGCGGCGGACACAGCCAGGAGGCGACCGGGAAGTTCTCCGCCTGGGGCGATGTGCCTGGCGCGACGTACAGGGGGGTGGACATGGGCCGGCCGATTGTGCCCGCGCGCCCGATGCCCCGACATGGCGCTGGCGCCGGGCCGGCGAAGGCGACTTGCCGACGGTCGGCGGGGCCCCTCGCGCGGAGGGTAAAATAGCCGGTTCGCCAGATTCCGACGGGCGGTTGCTGTCGCGCACCGCCCGATTCGTTTGTACCAGCCGCGCGGGTGGCGAAATTGGTAGACGCACCAGGTTTAGGTCCTGACGCCCGCAAGGGTGTGGGGGTTCGAGTCCCCCCCCGCGCACCAGGCAAGCAACATCCTTCAGTCAACGAGAGAAAGCATCATGGCCGTGAATGTCGAAACCCTTGAAAAACTCGAGCGCAAGATCACGCTGACGCTGCCGGTCGAGTCCATCCAGAGCGAAGTCGAGGCGCGTCTGCGCAAGCTCGCGCGCACCGTGCGCATGGATGGTTTTCGTCCCGGCAAGGTGCCGATGAGCGTGGTGGCGCGCCAGTACGGCTACTCGGTGCAGTACGAGGTGATGAACGACAAGGTCGGCGAGGCCTTCTTCCAGGCCGCCGACGAGGCCAAGCTGCGCGTGGCTGGCCAGCCCGCCATCTCCGAGAAGGAGGGCGCGCCCGAGGGCCAGATGGCGTTTGACGCGGTGTTCGAGGTGTTCCCCGAGGTCAAGATCGGCGATCTGGCCAGTGCCGAGGTCGAGCGCCTCGGTGCCGACGTGGGCGAGGACGCCATCGACCGCACCCTGGAGATCCTGCGCAAGCAGCGCCGCAGCTTTGCCCAGCGCGCCAAGGACGCCGCCGCCGAGGACGGCGACCGCGTGACGGTGGACTTCGCCGGCAAGATCGACGGCGAGCCGTTCGAGGGCGGCAAGGCCGAGGACTTCCCCTTCGTCATCGCCGAGGGCCAGATGCTGCCCGAGTTCGAGAACGCCGTGCGCGGCATGAAGCTGGGCGAGAGCAAGACCTTCCCGCTGGCCTTCCCCGCCGACTACCACGGCAAGGACGTGGCGGGCAAGACCGCCGACTTCATGGTCACCGTCAAGAAGATCGAGGCCGCGCACCTGCCCGAGGTCAACGAGCAGCTGGCCAAGTCGCTGGGCGTGGAAGGCGGTACGGTGGATGGCCTGCGCGCCGACATCCGCAAGAACCTGGAGCGCGAAGTCAAGTTCCGCCTGAACCAGCGCAACAAGCAGGCCGTGATGGACGCGCTGGTGGCCAAGGCCGAGCTGGACATTCCCAAGTCCAGCGTGCAGGCCGAGCTGGACCGCATGATCGCCAGCGCCCGCGCCGACCTGAAGGCGCGCGGCCTGAAGGACGTGGACAAGCTGCCGCTGCCGGAAGACAGCTTCCGCCCGCAGGCCGAGCAACGCGTGCGCCTGGGCCTGGTGGTGGCCGAACTGGTCAAGGCCAATGCCCTGCAGGCCACGCCCGAGCAGATCAAGGCCCAGGTCGAGGAGCTGGCCGCCAGCTACGAGAAACCCGAGGAAGTGGTGCGCTACTACTACGCCGACAACCGCCGCCTGGCGGACGTCGAGGCCATGGTGATCGAGAACAACGTCACCAACCACGTGCTGGGCCTGGCCAAGGTCACCGACAAGAAACTGGGCTTCGACGAGCTGATGGGCAATCAGTGAGCGGGCCACGTCAGGCCGCGGGCGCTCTGAATTCAGGAGCTGCTCGCGCTGACTGGATAAGAGAAAAAGCTGATTTTGTCTGTGGATGGGGCGGGTATTCGCGGGCGCTTGCGCCGGCGGGTTCCGGCCCCAATTACATTAGCCTGACCCTTCCCGTTGTTCTGTGAGGCAAGACGCCATGTACACCCATCAAGCACCCAGCAACCTCGGCCTGATCCCGATGGTGATCGAGCAGTCCGGCCGCGGCGAGCGCTCGTTCGACATCTATTCGCGCCTGCTCAAGGAGCGCGTGATCTTCCTGGTGGGCGAGGTCAACGACCAGACCGCCAACCTGGTGGTGGCGCAGCTGCTGTTCCTGGAAAGCGAGAACCCGGACAAGGACATCTCGTTCTACATCAACTCGCCCGGCGGCAGCGTCAGCGCCGGCATGTCGATCTTCGACACCATGCAGTTCATCAAGCCCGACGTGTCGACCATGTGCCTGGGCTTCGCGGCCAGCATGGGCGCCTTCCTGCTGGCGGCCGGGGCCAAGGGCAAGCGCTACTCGCTGCCCAACAGCAAGATCATGATTCACCAGGTGCTGGGCGGCGCGCGCGGCCAGGCCACCGACATCGAGATCCACGCCCGCGACATCCTGCGCACCAAGGACCAGATGAACCGCATCCTGGCCGAGCGCACCGGCCAGCCGCTGGACAAGATTCGCAACGACACCGAGCGCGACTACTTCATGACCGCCGACGAAGCCCGTGACTACGGCATCGTCGACCAGGTCATCGCCCAAAGGCCCTGACACCCAGGGCCGGCGCGGGTGCCGGCTTGGGTATCATGCGCCGAACCGTCAGGAGACTCTCACCCCATGGCCGAAAAAAAGGGCTCTTCCAGCGAGAAAACGCTTTATTGCTCCTTCTGCGGCAAAAGCCAGCACGAGGTCAAGAAGCTGATCGCCGGCCCGTCCGTGTTCATCTGCGACGAATGCATCGAGCTGTGCAATGACATCGTGCGCGAGGAGGTGTCCGCCCAGGCCGTGCCGGGTGAAGCCCGCGGCGAGCTGCCGACGCCGGCCGACATCAAGGCCAACCTCGACAGCTACGTCATCGGCCAGGAAAGGGCCAAGCGCACGCTGGCCGTCGCCGTCTACAACCACTACAAGCGCCTGAAGCACAAGCAAGACGCCGGTGGCAGCGACGTGGAGCTGGCCAAGAGCAACATCCTGCTCATCGGCCCCACCGGCTCGGGCAAGACCTTGCTGGCGCAGACGCTGGCGCGCCAGCTCGACGTGCCCTTCGTCATGGCCGACGCCACCACGCTGACCGAGGCCGGCTACGTGGGCGAGGACGTCGAGAACATCATCAGCAAGCTGCTGCAAAGCTGCGAATACGACGTTGAGCGCGCGCAGCGCGGCATCGTCTACATCGACGAGATCGACAAGATCAGCCGCAAGGCCGACAACCCGAGCATCACGCGCGACGTCTCGGGCGAGGGCGTGCAGCAGGCGCTGCTCAAGCTCATTGAAGGCACGCTCGCCAGCGTGCCGCCGCAGGGCGGGCGCAAGCACCCGAACCAGGACTTCCTGCAGATCGACACCACCAACATCCTGTTCATCTGCGGCGGCGCCTTTGCCGGGCTGGAGAAGGTGATCGAGGCGCGCACCGAGGCCAGCGGCATCGGCTTTGGCGCCACCGTGCGCAGCAAGCAGCAGCGCTCGATCAGCGAAACCTTCGAGGACGTGGAGCCCGAAGACCTGATCAAGTACGGCCTGATCCCCGAGCTGATCGGCCGCATGCCGGTGGTCGCCACCCTGGCCGAGCTGACCGAGGACGCCCTGGTCCAGATCCTGACCGAGCCCAAGAACGCGCTCGTCAAGCAATACGGGCGCCTGCTGCAGCTGGAAGGCGTCGAGCTCGAAATCCGTCCGTCGGCGCTCAAGGCCATCGCGCGCAAGGCGCTGGCGCGCAAGACGGGCGCGCGCGGCCTGCGCTCGATCCTGGAGGGCGCGCTGATCGACACCATGTTCGAGCTGCCGCACACCGTCGGCGTGGCCAAGGTGGTGGTGGACGACAACACCATCGAGGACAACCAGCCGCCGCTGCTGGTGTACCGCGAAGCCGCCCGCAAGGCCTGAAAGCCGCCTTTGGCGCCAGAAAGCCTGTTTGCGCCCACCCGGCCTGCGCAAGCAGCTATGGTTTTCATATCAATTCGCGGTGCCTGAAACCGCTCCGGTCGACATTGAACCCACGGCGGACAGGCGCGCCGCTTAGGGTTGAAAATGTCGTCCGAGCAACCATGTAGGCTGCTGTCAGCCAGAGGTTCCCATGTCCGCCATCACACCCTTGCCCACCACGCCGATCGACCTGCCGCTGCTGCCGCTGCGCGACGTGGTGGTGTTTCCGCACATGGTCATCCCGCTGTTCGTCGGCCGTCCCAGGAGCATCAAGGCACTGGAAACCGCGATGGCCGCCGACCGCCGCATCATGCTGGTGGCGCAGAAGGCCGCCGCCAAGGACGAGCCCACGGTGGGCGACATGTTCGAGGTCGGCTGCGTCTCCACCATCCTGCAGATGCTCAAGCTCCCCGACGGCACCGTCAAGGTGCTGGTCGAAGGCCAGCAGCGCGCCACCGTCACCCACATCGAGGAGGGTGAAACCCACTTTGTCGCCACCGTGACGCCGCTGGAGATCGACGTCGACGAGCGTGACAGCAGCGAGATCGAGGCGCTGCGCCGCGCCGTGATGCAGCAGTTCGACCAGTACGTCAAGCTCAACAAGAAGATCCCGCCCGAGATCCTGACGTCCATCGCCAGCATCGACGAGCCCGGCCGCCTGGCCGACACCATCGCCGCCCATCTGCCGCTCAAGCTGGAAAGCAAGCAGGTCGTGCTGGACCTGGCCAGCGTCCGCTCGCGGCTGGAAAACCTGTTCGAGCAGCTTGAGCGCGAGGTCGACATCCTCAACGTCGACAAGCGCATCCGCGGTCGCGTCAAGCGCCAGATGGAAAAAAGCCAGCGCGACTTCTACCTGAACGAGCAGGTCAAGGCGATCCAGAAGGAGCTGGGCGAGGGCGAAGAGGGCGCCGACATCGAGGAGATCGAGAAGAAGATCAAGGCCGCGCGCATGCCCAAGGAGGCGCGCAAGAAGGCCGAGGGTGAGTTCAAGAAGCTCAAGCTGATGTCGCCCATGTCGGCCGAGGCCACCGTGGTGCGCAACTACATCGACGTGCTGGTCGGCCTGCCGTGGGCCAAGAAGACCAAGATCAGGCACGACCTGGCCTATGCCGAGCAGGTGCTGAACGAGGACCACTACGGCCTGGAGAAGGTCAAGGACCGCATCCTCGAATACCTGGCGGTGCAGCAGCGCGTGGACAAGGTCAAGGCGCCCATCCTGTGCCTGGTCGGGCCACCCGGCGTGGGCAAGACCTCGCTCGGCCAGTCGGTGGCCAAGGCGACGGGGCGCAAATACGTGCGCATGGCCCTGGGCGGCATGCGCGACGAGGCCGAGATCCGCGGCCACCGCCGCACCTACATCGGCGCCATGCCGGGCAAGGTGCTGCAAAGCCTGAACAAGGTCGGCACGCGCAACCCGCTGTTCCTGCTCGACGAGATCGACAAGCTGGGCATGGACTTTCGTGGCGACCCCTCCAGCGCGCTGCTGGAGGTGCTGGATCCCGAGCAGAACCACACCTTCAGCGACCATTACGTTGAGGTCGACTTCGACCTGTCGGACGTGATGTTCGTAGCCACCAGCAACTCGATGAACATCCCGCCGGCGCTGCTCGACCGCATGGAGGTGATTCGCCTGTCGGGCTACACCGAAGACGAGAAGACCAACATCGCCATCAAGTACCTGCTGCCCAAGCAGATGAGGAACAACGGCGTGCAGGACGAAGAGCTGCAGGTCGACGAAGCCGCGGTGCGCGACATCGTGCGCTACTACACCCGCGAAGCCGGTGTGCGCTCGCTCGAGCGCGAGCTGTCCAAGATCTGCCGCAAGGTGGTCAAGGCGCTGCAGTTGCGGGAAATGCAGCCCAAGGTGGCGGTCACGCCCGACAACCTGAACGAGTTCCTGGGCGTGCGCAAATTCAGCTTCGGCCGCGCCGAGCAGGCGAACCAGGTCGGCCAGGTGGTCGGTCTGGCATGGACCGAAGTTGGCGGCGACCTGCTGACCATCGAGGCGGCCACCATGCCCGGCAAGGGCAACGTGCAGCGCACCGGCCAACTGGGCGATGTGATGAAGGAATCGGTCGAGGCCGCGCGCACCGTGGTGCGCTCGCGTGCCCGCGTGCTGGGCATCAAGGACGAGGTGTTCGAGAAGAAGGACATCCACATCCACGTGCCCGACGGCGCCACCCCCAAGGATGGCCCCAGCGCCGGCATCGCCATGACCACCGCCATCGTTTCGGCGCTGACCGGCATCCCGGTGCGCGGCGAGGTGGCCATGACCGGCGAGATCACCTTGCGCGGTGAAGTCACCGCCATCGGCGGCCTGAAGGAAAAGCTGCTGGCGGCGCTGCGCGGCGGCATCAAGACGGTGATCATCCCCGAGGAGAACGTCAAGGACCTGCAGGAGATCCCCGCCAACGTGAAGGAAGGCCTGAAGATCATCCCCGTCAAGTGGGTCGACAAGGTGCTCGAAATCGCCCTGGAGCGCCAGCCCGTGGCCCTGACGGACGAAGAAGTGGGGGAGGCGGCGCCGGCAGCCAGCGCTCCGATCGCCAAGCCCAAGGCCAGCCGTGGCGCGGCGGTCAAGCACTGAGCCTGGGGCCTGAAAATTTTTTTGAGGCACGTGCTGCAAGAACCCAAAATTCAGGCTATACTGCAAGGCTTGCAACGCGGGAATAGCTCAGTTGGTAGAGCGCAACCTTGCCAAGGTTGAGGTCGCGAGTTCGAGCCTCGTTTCCCGCTCCAAGTTATGATCTACAGACTTCCACTGACGTCTGTAAGTCGTTGATTAAAGGAGCTTCGGCTCCTTTTTTCATTCCAGCGAGTGCCACGGAAATCCACCCACAGCCAGCGTTTTTGAGGCGCCAATTGAGGCACAAGAATGCGGGTGGGTCGGCTACCGGATAGTTGCTGGGGCTGAGCGGGAACCAGGACGAGCATAGGGCCTAAGTCATAACTTAGGAGCCTCGAAATGGCACTCTCTGATCTGACCGTCCGGCAGGCAAGGACCACCGGCAAACGCTATACCCTCTCTGACAACGACTGCCTGGGCCTGATGGTCTCTGCCGCAGGCGGCAAGTCGTGGATGTTCCGCTACTACTGGCTGGGTAAGCAGAAGCGCATGTCCCTGGGCGGCTACCCCGCCCTCAGCCTGCGCGAGGCCCGCACCGAGCGGGACAAGGCCCAAGCTCTGCTCGCCAAGGGGATTGATCCCCAAATCGAACGTGACCAGCGCCGGCACGCGGCCAAACTGGCGGGCGAATACACCTTCAAGAACGTTTTCGATGCTTGGGTCGAGCATCGTCGCAAGGAACTCAAGGAAGGCCGCCAGAGCACGCTGTCGCAGATCCTGCGCATCTTCAACAAGGACGTGCTGCCCACCCTGGGGAAAATGTCGATCTACGACATTCGCCGCCCCCAACTCCTGGGGGTTCTGGCGGCGATCGAGAAACGCAAGGCATTCACTACTGCCGAGAAGGTCCGCACTTGGTTCAACCAGATGTTCCGCTATGCCTTGGTCGTTGCCGAAGGGTTGGAGGTCAACCCGGCTGCAGACTTGGATGTGGTGGCGGAACCCAAGCCTCCGGTGACCCACAATCCCTACCTGCACCTGCCCGAGATGCCCGAGTTCCTTCAGAAGCTCCGGCTCTACACTCCCCGCGGCTGGCAGACCCAGCTTGGCGTCCGGCTGCTGTTCTTGACCGGGGTACGCACCGGCGAGTTGCGGTTGGCCGAACCGGAGCAGTTCGACCTCGACCGTGGCTTGTGGATCATCCCGCCGCAAATCGTCAAGCAGCTTCAAGATGAAATGCGCAAGGCTGGCAAACGTCCGCAAGACGTGCCGCCCTACATCGTGCCGCTGTCCTTGCAGGCCATTGAGGTCGTGCGCTACCTACTGGGCGTGATGCGGCCGGCGCAGAAATACCTGCTGGCTCATACCAGCGATCTCAAGAAGCGCATCAGCGAGAACACCCTCAACAAGGCCCTGCAACTCATGGGCTATGAGGGACGCCTGACCGGGCACGGCATCCGAGGCACCATCTCGACGGCACTCAACGAGATCGGCTATCCGAAGATTTGGGTGGATGCGCAGCTTTCGCACTCCGATCCCAATAAGGTGAGTTCGGCTTGCAACACCGCCTGTTCCTGTTCTACAGCAACCGCAAGCCAGAGGATGCTGCCTTCATCGATGAGTTGCGGGAACTTGAAAAGGAGAACCCGCGGTTCAAGCTGATAGCGACCTTCACTGAGCAAGAGGCTGGTCCGCAAGGAAACGCTGTGGAGCATGGCTATATCACCGCTGAAATGCTTGCAAAGCATGTGGGTGATCTTGCCGCGCCGATCTTCTATGTCGCCGGGCCGCCGGCCATGGTGTCGGCGATGGAAGGAGTACTCAAGAGCGCCGGTGTCGATCAGAGAAACGTGCATGCCGAGAAGTTCGCCGGCTACTGACAGGCATGCACGCAGGAACATCGAGAGGACAAACCATGAACACCCTAAGAATACGAGCGGTCAGTTCACTACTTCTCGCCATCATGACGCTTGCATTGACCCCTTTGGCGAGCGCGACTGATCTTGTGCGCGAGCGCATTGATGGCTTCAAGGCGAGTAAGCATTCGGTTGCGACAATCGAGGATGCGATCGCCCGGGATGACAGACTCGCTATTGCGGAACAGGCGCGCCTGCTCGCCATCTTTGCCGACAGGATTCCTGATCTCTATCCGCCAGATGCGAAAGGTGGGCTTTTCTCAAAAGCGAAGGGGGATATATGGCAGAACTTTCCTGATTTCGTTGAGAAGGCCGGGGTGTTCCAAAGCAGTTCGCAGCAACTGGAGCAAGCGGCGGCGTCCAGTGCGGATGTGGCGCTGTTGTCCCAGCGGTTGCGGCAGGTGCAAAACAGTTGCTCGTCTTGTCATAAAAGCTACAAGCGGGGGCGGTGATGAAAACCTCTGAGTGGCGGAAAATCCGGGTTTGGGATCTTCCCGTCCGCCTGTTCCACTGGGCCTTGGTGCTCCTGATGGCAATGCTGTTTCTTAGTGCCTATGCGGGCCAGATGGAAGCGCACGGAGCCATTGGCCGAGTGGTGCTTGTCCTCGTCGTGTTCCGGCTGGTTTGGGGCTTCATCGGAAGCCAGACATCCAGGTTCAGTGACTTCGTAAAAGGCATTGGCGGCATCCGCGCGTATCTTTCCAGCGGTAAGTTGGAGACCGTTGGACACAATCCGCTCGGTGCATTGATGGTCGTGGCTATGCTGGCGGTGATACTGATCCAGGCGGTGTCAGGCATGTTTTCCAGTGATGGGCTTGGATTCAGCGGCCCGCTTGCGCACTGGATCAGCAAAGTAGCCTCGGACTCGGTTGCGAGCTTCCATGTCATCATGGCCTATGTGATCGCGATCCTGATTGCGTCACATGTCTTGGCGGTTCTGTGGCACTGGATACGACGTCGCGAGAATCTGATCATCCCAATGTTCTCAGGGAAAAAGTGGGTTCCGCTGAACACCGTTCAGCCGCTTTTTGCCAGCAGCGCCTTGGCCCTTGTCATCGTTGTTCTGGTTGCGGTTCTGGTTGTCGCTACAACCCGAGGTGCTTGAGCGACAGAAAGCCTGCCGCTTCTCGGCAATTTTGAGCATTCATGATCGGGCCGGCGACACTGCGATGCCATTCGCTGATGAGATCAGGTGCCTGGCGCGCCTCGATCAGCAGTAGTCGCAGGACTGCGTGTCGGCGAGCCCCCCCCAGATGCGATGCTGAGGCAACTCAAACTCTCGGCTGGGAGCACGGCGGGGTGGAAAAGCTCGCAGCTGCAATCACTGCACTATGGTCAAGTACGGGTTATTCGGCGGGACCTCATGAAATAGTCGTGCCGGGTCTTCTAGGAGATAGCCGCTGAGCCAGTCCAGGAGGTCGCAGTCGAGAAGTTGCCGGTACAGCAAGCCTGTGGCGGCGCTGTGGAGCCGGTACTCGCGATCATCGCGGTAGCGGAAGCGGTAAGGCTGGCGCAGGGGACCGTGCCACGGATGCCAGGTGCTGCCGTCGGCCAGCTCGATGTGCAGATCGACAGCGATCTTGCCGATGTCGTGCAACAGGGCCGCATAGGCGACGGCGGCGGTCCAGGCTTCGGACTGCGCGGCCTGGTCTTCGGGGTTGGCGCCGATGGGCAGCAGATGGGACTGCCGCAGCTTCAGGCTGTAGGCGACGATTTCGAGGCCATGGTCGAGCATGCCGCCCGGGTAGGCATGGTGGTGCGCCTCGGAGGCCGGAAACGCCTGGACCAGCTCGGCGTAGCGCTCCAGTGGGGTGCGGTACAGCGCGGCGAACTGCTTGCGCGAGAGCGAGGTGCGCTGCCAGATGTGCTCCAGCAGCTTCTGTCGGCGCGGCGTGGCCAGCAGCGATGCGGCCGATTCGGGCCGCATCAACCCTTTCGGGAGGTCGGTGGCGGGTGCTGGCGTCGGCGCGGCAGCGACCGGAGGCCGTTTTCGCTGGAACAGGGAGAGCATGTGGGTGTCCTGGTGGTGGGCCGACCGGGAGGCCTTTTGGCCTTTTCGAGGTAGGGCCTTTCCCCTTGCACCCCATTCCCTTGCCGTTTCGACCCTTTGGCCTTTAACCGTTTCGGTATAGCGGGGCCTGGGCTGCGGCTCCAGCGTCAATGCGGAACCCGCTCCAATGGATTGAGCGGCGACCCATCGCTGGCCTCGGCCTATGCTCCGGGAACGCTGCCACCGCCAGGTAGGCTTCCACTCGGGCGACTAAATTGACAAAAGCGACAAAGGCGACTAGAGTGAATCCTGTCTCAAACCTACCTGGGAGATGACCATGCCCACTGCCATTGAATTCATTGCCGATCGTCTGCCGCGCGTTACGGTGGAGGATGTGCGCCGCTTCGCGGATACCGTCGTAATCCGGGATGCCCCGGCTTTCGCGGCCGAGTTGCAGGCGTTCATCCATGAGCGCGTGGAGGCGGTGAAGTTGCCTGCCAGTCTGGAAGGTGAAACGGTGGCACAGGCCTTGGAGCGCAAGGCGGTCGCGTTGCGCTCTGACACGCGCTGGGCACCGACTGAAACCGACGTCCAGCGAGGTCGCGCCGTGCTGCTGGAGACCTTCAACCAGCCGCACAACCTGCCGCCCGCCGAGTTCGCCAAGCTGGCGGACAAGTCGCGCCAGCAGATCTACAAGGACATCCTTGCCCGTCGGCTGCTGGCGCTGAACGTGGGGCCGCGTGGCCAGAAGCTGCCCGACTGGCAGCTCGACCCGGTGAAGCAGCAGTTGACCCAAACCGTGCTTCAGGAGGTCGAGGGCATCGATCACTGGACGATCTACCGCGCGCTGACCGAACCGCTCGAAGGCCTGGGTGGTCGCTCGCCGGTGGATGCGGTGACGCATGGCACGATCGACGACGTGGCCGAGGCCGTGTTCAACGTGCTGGGCGTCCAGGTGCATTGAAGCGAGATCGCCATGAGCCACGAGCTGCCTTCGTTCCTGATCGATGCCGGTGAACTGCTCCAGCATGTGAGCCGCGTCGTCTATCGGGGCAGCCCGCTGTACTATGGCCGCAGCGGCACCAATCGCTACGATGACCCGGCGCGGGACTACGGCGCGCTCTACTTGGGGCGCGACCTGCCCACGGCGCTGATGGAGTCGGTGTTTCACAAGCACCAGTGGCTTGAAGACACGAAGCGCTCCATCGCCCTGAAGGAAGTCCAGGCCCGGATGGTGCGCGCAGTAGGCGTGCTGGACGACGTGCTCCTGGCCGACCTCACGGCGCCGGGCGTCATGGCAGGATACTTCGGCCTGAATCTGGAGCAGTTGGCCAGCCGCGACTACACGCACACGCAGCAGGTGTCCGCCCAGGTGCATGCGATGCGCGGAAACGACGGCCAGCCGTTGTTCGACGGGGTACTCTACCCCTCGCGCAACAACTATCCCGCCGCGAGCATCGCTCTGTTCGATCGGGCAGGAACGAAGATCAGCGTCATCGCGGACATCGACCTGGTGGACCATGTGGACTGGCCGCATTTCGTTGCCACCTACCGCATCGGCATCGAACCCGATCCCGGCCCGGTGGAGCCGGATGACGGAGTGTCCTGAAGCAGCAGGCAAACACATTGAAGCCTCAAACCGAATGAAATGGAGCAAACCGGAGTAAGCATTCCTCAGCAGCAGGAGACGACCATGAACACCACGACCCGCACCAGCACCGCAGAACGCCTCGGCCGCGCCTTTGGCCGCGGATGGCGTGCCTATGCGCGCGGCGAACGCCGGGCGTCGAACTGGTTGGTCTCCAAGGGAGTGCCGGTAGCCGGCGCTGTCGTGCTCGTATGGGTGGTCAAGCTGGCCGCGCTCGGGGCGTTGCTGTACACCACCTTCTGGCTGACTCTGCTGCTGGTGTGCGTCATGGTCGTTGCATGGATGGCCCGCAACGCCGACCTGGGCGAGGACTTGCCCGAGCCAGAATGGCGCAACGGACCAGCAGGGTTCGGCCTGTACACCTACGACGGTTTCCGCATTGATCCTCATGTCGAGGACGACTAGCAGTAATCACTTCTTCGACACTGCATTGATCGCGATACTTCCTCCCTTTCCGCCGGCAGCCTTGGCATCTCCGGTGGCACCAGCGAGGCCCTGCAGCACGTTACCGGCGCGAACGCCTGCCCAAGCCAAGGCCATGATCCAGAAGGTAGGCAGCACGATGAACATCGTGCCCGTGACGAACATCAGGAGCATGTCGCCGAAGGCGTTGTTCAGCCCCACCAGTGGGTCGAAGTTGGAGTGCGGCCGGTTCCACCCCCAACCCCATCCGTAGAGTGCATCAAGGATGGTGCTGTCGATCCAGCGGGCGAGCTGGAACCAGAAGTCCGTAAAGAACAGCGCGAACTGCACGACGCTGACCGTGACGACCGTCTTCAGGTCATAGGTACCCACGACCAGCACAAGCGGGATGCAGATGACCAGCGCCATCTTGAGCAAGGCGAGCACCATGGGTAGGGCCTGCCGCACCACGTCCATCGCGGGAAACGCGGCAATCGCCCCGACTGCCATCCCGACGTCGCCCGTGGCCCGGGTCACGATGTTCGGTAGGGTCTTGTCGATCTGGCCGCCATAGTCCGTATAGACGCTGCCCTGGTTCAATTTCTGCTGCCGTGGTGACGCAATGGTGCGGATCACCGAGTCGTCCACCTCGGCCCGGCTCAGGAAGCCAGCCCAGCCCGCCAGGCGGTTCAACAGGCTCGGGTCCACCTGTCCCAGCAGGCGTGTCCGCAGGCCGTTGCTGCCCTCGGCCCACCATTGCCTGCAGGTCGGGTAGCCGCCACCGCTGGCTACCTGCGCAAGCCCGGCATCGCGGTTGCTGTCGTAGGGCCAGTCGTCGCGCGGCGTGCTGGAGCGGTACGTGTCGTAGTAGCCGCCCGTGTCCGTGAAGAACCTTGACCCGATCCAGGTCACGTCGTGCATCTGCTGCTCATCGAGCTGAGGGCGTTGCATGAACAACTTGGCACGCGCCGGTCCGTAACAGTCCCGCGAGAAATCCGCCACCTCCTGGGCCAGCACCGGATCGTCGATGCGCGTGGCGTCGATCTCCATGCGCATCTGCCGAAGGTCCGTAACGTAACGCAGGGGATCGCTGCTACCGAAGCACCCGTGACGGCGCGCGAAAGCGCGTGCATGAACGCCCACCAGACCGGCACCTTCGCCGACTGGTTGTTGATGGTGCTGAAGGACTGCGACCAGCCGGTATCCGTGGGCTGCGGCACGCTGACCTGGCATTGCGCCGAGCGCGAGTTGTCGTACTGGATGGTGTTGAGGTCCACGTCGATGAATGGGATGCCCGCGAACATCACCACCACGATGGCGACGAAAACTCGGTTCTCGATACGGGCAGCACTCAGTACGCCTTTGTTGCCCTCGTCGGCGCCTTCCGCACGGGCCTTCAGCCACTCCTGCACGATGATGGCGACGAAAGGCAGCGCGAACACTCCGCTGGACACCAGCACGGCCCAGATGCCGTTGTGGACGTGTCGGCGCCGATCCAAATCTGAGCCACCGTGCCGACTGAATATTGAGCCAGGGGTGGAAGCCGACTTTTGTGGGGTCGGCTGTGGATAAGTGTAGAGGCTGTTCTGGTTTATTGGTCTCCTTGGTGCGGTGTTGAAGGCGATGGGCAAGACGCGCAGGGCGTAGCCCCTAGCGGCTTGCCCATCGCGGCGCCTGCTCAGAACGGGTAGGCCTCAGCTTCATTCTTGGCACTTTTGCGAGCCTGCTCGCGGGCCTTGATGCGCTTCTTCGCTTCTGCCGTGCTGCGACTGAAGCGGATCGACTCGTTACCGGTCTCCACGATGTGGCAGTGGTGCGTGAGACGGTCCAGCAGCGCCGTGGTCATCTTCGCGTCGCCGAAGACGCTGGACCATTCGGCGAAGTCCAGGTTGGTCGTGATCATCACGCTGGTGTGCTCGTACAGGCGGCTGAGCAGGTGGAACAGCAACGCCCCGCCGGCCTGGCTGAAGGGCAGGTAGCCCAGCTCATCGAGGATGACGAGGTCCATGCGCAGCAGGCTCAATGCGATGCGCCCCGCCTTTCCTTGCGCCTTCTCCTGCTCCAGCGCATTGACCAGATCGACCGTGGAGTAGAACCGTACCCGCTTGCCATGCCGGGTGATGCCCGCCACGCCAATGGCCGTGGCCAGATGGGTCTTGCCCGTGCCGGGCCCACCAACCAGCACGACGTTGTGCGCGTCGTCGGTGAAGGCCGTGGTGGCCAGTGTGCTCACCAGCTTGCGATCCACCGGCGAGACCTCGAAGTCGAAGCCCGCCATGTCCCGGTGCACCGGGAACTTCGCCGCCTTCATTTGGTGGCTGACCGAACGCATCGCGCGGTCAGTACCTTCGGCCTGCAGCAGATGCTCGATCAACCAACGCGAAGACTCGATGCCCGCGTTGCCCCCTTGCTCGAGCAGATCGGCCCACGCGCCTGCCATGCCATGCAGACGCAGCGCCTTGAGTTCGACCAGCACGTCAGGCTTCATGGCCGACCCCCTCGGTGGCGTCGACGGTGCTGGCGCCACTGCTGTCGGCACGCAGCCTGTCGTAGCGAGCGGTGTCGGCCAGCGGCGGCGTGGCGACCTTCAGGCGCGTGGCCGCCGTCGGCGGCGCCGCCGCCGCGTTCAGCCTGCCCAGCACGTTGACCACGTGCGCCACACTGACCTTGCCCGGCGGACCGGTCTCCAGCGCCAACTCCACCGCCACCAACACCGCGTCCAGCCCGGCCGTCCGCACGATGGCCAGCACCTGCGCCATCACCCGGTCGCCGCCCGGGTTGCGCAGAAGCCCTCGGCGCAGCCGCTGCAGCGACTCGGGCATGTCGGCGAACGGCGCCCCGTTCCTCAGCGCGCCGGGCTTCCTCTGCAGCAGCGGGATGTAGTGCTGCCAGTCATACCGGGTCTCTCCCGCGTTGCTCAGCCGGTCGTGACGGGCCACGATCTTGTCGTCAGCCACGATGACCACGCTGGCCGGGTACAGGCGGGTACTCACCATCTGCCCGTGCAATTCGCACGGCACCGAGTAGCGGTTGCGCGCCACCGACACCAAGCAGGTGCTGGACACCCGCGCCGGCTTCTCGACATAGCCGTCGAACGCCACCGGCATGGGCATCAGGTGGTCGCAAAGCGCTCGTTGACGACGCGGCCCTTGCCCTTCTTGACCTTGTCTACCGCAGTCTTCATGTTGTCGTAGATGCCCCGACGTGCAACGCCGCCGAGCGCCGCAAACGACCGGGTGTGGGCATCGAACAGCATCTCGTGACCCTGGCTGGGGTAGGCCACCAGCCAGAACGCCCGCGAGGCGCACAGCTTCATGTGCGAGACCTGCACCCGGTAGTAGATGCCGCCCACCACCAGGCCTTCTTCGCTCCAGTCGAACTGGTACGCCTCGCCCAGCTCGAAGGCCAGCGGGATGAAGGCATTGACCGCTGCCCCCTGGCCCTCGCCCTGGCGCCACGCCCGGATGAAGTCGGTCACACGGGTGTAACCCCCGTCGTAGCCTGCCGTCTTGATCTCGGCGTACAGCGCCTTGGCCGTGCGACGCTCGTGCTTGGGCCTGCGGGCGTCAGCCTTCAGCGCTTGCTTGAGCACCTCATGGAACGCCGTGAGCTTACCCGGCTGCTCGCTGCGCCGGTACTTCGGCGGGCCATCGACTTCGCCGTGCAGCCACTTGGCCACCGTGTTGCGCGACAGCCCCGTGATGCGCGCAATCTCGCGCTCCGACTTGTTCTTGCGGCTATGCAATCGCCGAATTCTGCCAATCATGTCCATGGTGATCACTCCTCTTCCTCTGCTGTACAAAAAAGCAGCAGATTAGGTTGAACACTGACCTTGCCCTCGAAAAACGTATCCAGGCCCACATAGACGATGGCGCGCTTCCTGATGACCTGCATCCAGTCGAAGATCGGGCGTGGGTCGGCCAGGTCGGAGTACAGCCTCAGTTCACCCCAACGTGGGCAGTCCAACGACTGTGGCAGGTTCCTTGACGACGAGATCGAGGTCAGGATGACATGCTCGAACCGCAGAAGCCCAGCCCACCGTAGGGAGGCTTCGATCGGACGATAGAACACCTTTGATGTTGGCGCATTGCTGTTCATGCTCCCATCTCCTTCCAGGAGAACTACATGGCCGACTCCTTTGGCGCCAACCTCATGGCCGGCCAGTTGTCTGTGCATGAAGCGAGTCCCGAGACCCGCTTCTTCATGAGCCCTGAGCACTTTTCACTAGCTCAAGTCAGTGGTAGCCGCCATGTGCTCAATGTGTAAGAATCGGTTAGTAGCAAGTTGATCGATCCTGTCGCTGAACAGCTCAAAGAGTGACGCTCACACTGGCAGCGTCATGAGTTGCTGCGATCTCATCAAGAGCAATTTGTTATGGTGTGATACCCCTGCGGTTTCACAGGGCGCGATAGGCGCGCAGTGGCTGCTCGATGCCAAGGCAGGCGTACTGATCCCGAGCCTGTCATGCGTGCCCAGGTATCCTGATATGCCGATAAAGAATCGCGCATCCAGTCCCAGTGACTAGCGTGTGCGTTCTTCCTGCGCAACTTGCGCAGATGGGTATGGGTGGTTGCTTCTACAGAGTGCCTGCGGACCCAACGGCCCAGGCACGGCGAGAGCCATGTAGTCCAACCTTGGCCGCCGGGATGCGCTGACGACGACAGGCGTCTGCCACCAGACAACAACCGCGTCGAGAGACAAATTCGTCCAGTGGCACTTGGAAGAGCGAACCACTTGTTCGTCGGCAGCTTGCGTGCTGGTCAGCGCGCTGTTTCGGTGATGAGCCTGGTGCGCTCGGCTCGGCCCAACGGGCATGACCTCTATGCTGATCTACGCGACGTGCTGGAATGCCTTTCGACGCAGCTAGCCAAGCATATGGAGAGGTGATCAGTGGTGAGTTCGAGACCGCCGTAGCCGGCGATGAACGAGGTGTGGGGACGATGCGCTGAGCAGGTGTCCTTGGACCTCAATAGAAGTTTCTGGACGAACTCGTTGCCGAGGGTGAAAAATGAGGCTACAATTGAGGTCTTCGCTAGGCATGACGGCGGAGAAAGTGATTGGGAAACAACGGCTTACGGTCTTAGTAAACGTCTCGTTTCCCGCTCCAACATTTGATCGCTGGTATCACCAAACGCCAGCGGTTGCCGCCAAGAAAGGGAAGCAGCCGCTTCCCTTTTTTATCGGGTCAGCCCTTCCGGCGCGATAGCAAAGCGGTTATGCAACGGATTGCAAATCCGTCTAGTCCGGTTCGACTCCGGATCGCGCCTCCAGTTTTCGACTCCCTTGATGGCACCACACGGCCCGCCCTGGCGGTGGGCCTGCGACAATGTCTGTCTGGCCCCGGTGGTGAAACTGGTAGACACTGCGGACTTAAAATCCGCCGCTTTCCTGCAAAGGGGCGTGCCGGTTCGATCCCGGCCCGGGGCACCAGATTTGCTGAGGAACCGCCATGAACCATGAAGATGCCCCTTTCGAGATTCACGTGCATGGCGACGTGAAGCTGCGTGCCGACGTGGGTTTCGATGCCCTGCAGGACGCGCTCAAACCCCTGTGGAAATACGCTGGCGCGCGCTCGCTGGCCGCTGGCGCCGCCAGCTTGTACGAGGACGAGCCGGGCATCCGGTTCGACCCGCAGGAGCACCTGCTGCAGATGTGTTGGACGCTGCAGGGCGATGAGGATTTTCGTCACCAGCTCGACGACCTGTGCATGAACCTGAACGAGCTCTCGGCCGAGGGCTCGCAGATCGAAGTCAGCTTCTATGACGCCGAGTTCGACGAGGAAGACGAGGATCAGGGCCGCGAGTCGCGCGACGACTTCATGCTGCTGTTCGTCGGCCCCACGCCGGTGGCCATCATGCAGGCCCAGCGCAATCTGCTGGTGGAAGACGTGGTGGCGCTGATGGAGCGCCATTTCGACGGCGCGGAACTCGGTGGCGTGGTGGGCGAGATCGACAAGCTGTTCGAGGGCCGCTATTCGGCGCTGACCAGCTCGCTCGATCTGGGCCGGCCGCCGCGCGGCCAAGGCGGCTCGCCTGGCCACGGCGGCGGGCGTCGGCCGCGTCACTTGCACTGAGCGCTGAGCCGGCCGGGCCGGATGCTTCCGCTCCGTGTCCCGGCACGGCCGGGACGGTGAGCCGTTGTGTCGGCAGTCAGCTTGACGTCACGGCAATACCCTTGAACTCGCCCGTGGCAATGCGCTTCTGCCATTCCGCCGGCCCGGTGATATGGGCGCTGGTGCCGCCCGCGTCCACGGCCACGGTGACGGGCATGTCCACCACGTCGAATTCGTAGATGGCTTCCATCCCCAGGTCTTCAAAGCCCACCACCTTGGCGTGCTTGATGGCCTTGGACACGAGGTAGGCGGCGCCGCCCACGGCCATCAGGTAGGCCGACTTGTGCTTCTTGATGCTTTCGATGGCGACGGGGCCGCGCTCGGCCTTGCCGATCATGGCGATCAGGCCGGTCTGCTCCAGCATCATGTCGGTGAACTTGTCCATGCGCGTGGCAGTGGTGGGGCCGGCGGGGCCTACGGCCTCGTCACGCACAGGGTCCACGGGGCCTACGTAGTAGATGACGCGGTTGGTGAAGTCGACCGGCAACTTTTCGCCCTTGGCCAGCATGTCCTGGATGCGCTTGTGCGCGGCGTCGCGGCCCGTCAGCATCTTGCCGTTCAGGAGCAGCGTATCGCCGGGCTTCCAGCTCGCCACCTCCTCCTTGGTCAGGCTGTTCAGATCGACGCGCCTGGACTTGTTGTAGTCGGGTTCCCAGTCGATCTTGGGCCACAGATCCAGGCTGGGCGCCTCCAGGTAGACGGGGCCGCTGCCGTCCATCACGAAGTGGGCGTGGCGCGTGGCCGCGCAGTTGGGAATCATGGCCACGGGCTTGCTCGCGGCGTGCGTGGGGTACATCTTGATCTTGATGTCCAGCACCGTGGACAGGCCCCCCAGGCCCTGTGCGCCGATGCCGAGGGCATTGACCTTCTCGTACAGTTCCAGGCGCAGTTCCTCGACCTGGGTGAGCTTCTCGCCGCGTGCGCTCTTGGCCTGCAGCTCGTACATGTCCAGGTCTTCCATCAGGCTTTCCTTGGCCAGCAGCACCGCCTTCTCGGCCGTGCCGCCAATGCCTATGCCCAGCATGCCCGGCGGGCACCAGCCGGCGCCCATGGTGGGCACGGTCTTGAGCACCCAGTCCACCAGGCTGTCGCTGGGATTCATCATGATCATCTTGGACTTGTTCTCGCTGCCGCCGCCCTTGGCGGCCACGGTCACGTCCAGCTTGTCGCCGGGCACGATCTGCACGTTGATGACGGCGGGCGTGTTGTCCTTGGTGTTCTTGCGCGCAAAGTGCGGGTCGGCCACGACCGAGGCGCGCAGCGTGTTGTCGGGGTGGTTGTAGCCGCGGCGCACGCCCTCGTTGATGGCGTCCTCCAGGCTCTGGTCGGCGGCAAAGCCCTCAAAGCGCACGCCCATGCCGATCTTCAGAAACACGTTGACGATGCCCGTGTCCTGGCAGATCGGGCGGTGGCCCGTGGCGCTCATCTTGCTGTTGGTGAGGATCTGCGCCATCGCGTCCTTGGCCGCGGGGCTCTGCTCGCGCTCGTAGGCGCGTGCCAGGTGCGCGATGTAGTCGGCGGGGTGGTAGTAGGAGATGTACTGCAGGGCAGCGGCGATGGACTCGATCAGGTCGTCCTGCTTGATGATGGTCATGGGGAAGTCCTCGTGGCAATCGGAGAATTGGGCAGCGGAGACGGCGCCAGGGCTATGCCACTTCTGCTACTGTGCACCGCATCCGTGTATTTTGACAGGCTCACCCATGAGCGATGCTGACAAATCCATGCGCGTGGAGCGCGACAGCTTTGGCCCCATCGATGTGCCGGCCAGCCGGCTGTGGGGCGCGCAGACGCAGCGTTCGCTGCTTCATTTCGCCATCAGCGGCGAGCGCCAGTCGCTGGAGATCATTCGCGCGCTGGCGCGGGTCAAGCGCGCGGCCGCGGTGGTCAACGAAGGTCTGGGTCAGCTTGATCCGACGAAAGCCGATGCCATCGTGCGCGCCGTGGATGAGGTGCTGGCCGGCCGGCACGACGGCGAGTTCCCGCTGGTGGTCTGGCAGACTGGCTCGGGGACCCAGACCAACATGAACATGAACGAGGTGCTGGCCAACCGCGCCAGCGAGTTGCTGGGCGGCCCGCGTGGCGAGCAGCGCCTGGTGCACCCCAACGACGACGTCAATCGAAGTCAGTCGAGCAACGACACCTACCCGACCGCCATGCACGTGGCGGCGGCCGAGGCGATCGAGCGCCATCTATTGCCCGCCCTGGCGCGCCTGCGCGCCACGCTGGACGCCAAGGCGCGGGCCTTTGCCGACATCGTGAAGATCGGCCGCACCCATCTGCAGGACGCCACCCCGATCACACTGGGCCAGGAGGTGTCGGGCTGGGCGGCCCAGCTGGCGCACGCCGAGCGGCATGTGCGCGCGACGCTGCCGCATCTGCACGAACTGGCACTGGGCGGCACGGCGGTGGGCACTGGCCTGAACGCCCCCAGGGGCTATGCCGAGGCGGTGGCACGGGAGCTGGCGTGCCTGACCGGCCTGCCTTTCGTGACCGCGCCCAACAAGTTCGAAGCCCTGGCCAGTTGCGACGCGCTGGTGCAGGCACATGGCGCGCTCAAGGGCCTGGCCGCGAGCCTGATGAAGATCGCCAATGACGTGCGCTGGCTGGCCAGCGGCCCGCGCAGCGGGTTGGGCGAAATCAGCATCCCCGAGAACGAACCCGGTTCGTCCATCATGCCCGGCAAGGTCAACCCGACGCAGAGCGAGGCCTTGACCATGCTGTGCGCGCAGGTGCTGGGCAATGACGTGGCCATCAGCATCGGCGGTGCCTCGGGCAATTTCGAGCTGAACGTGTTCCGTCCCATGATCGCGCACAACTTCCAGCAGAGTGTGCGCCTCCTGGCCGACGGCATGGCCAGCTTCAACGACCACTGCGCCGCCGGCATCGAGCCCAACCGCCAGCGCATCGACGAGTTGGTGCAGCGCTCGCTGATGCTGGTGACGGCGCTCAACCCCCACATCGGTCACGACAAGGCGGCGCAGATCGCCAAGCGCGCGCACCAGGACGGCCTGACCCTGCGCGAGGCCGCCCTGGCGAGCGGATTCTTGAGCGCCGAGCAGTTCGATGCCTGGGTGCGGCCGCAGGACATGGTGTAGTTTGAAGCTACTGAAAATGTAGCTGTTGCCGCTTGCTGCATGAGCGCTGGAGCCCATTTTCAACGGTTGTCGGAGGCTGACCGGCGTCCCGATCGGCACGGTTCTCCAGGAGGTCTGCGCTCGTCGTGTCGGCCGCTGGCGTGTCACCCGGCGGTCACCGGGTGCGGCCACGGCAGGGATGCACCCTGAGTCAGTGCTTTGTAAGAGCCTGATCGGATGATGAAACCGTCTGTCCCGTCAGCGCGGGATGGGTGTGTTCAACTTCTTTCCCTCTCATCCAGGAGACAACGCTCATGAGCGCCATTCAATCGGTTCTGGTCGAAAACCGCGTGTTCCCCCCCAGCGAGGCCATGGTCAAGGCCGCCCGCATCAGCGGCATGGGTGCCTACCAGGCACTGTATGACGAGGCCGAGAAGGACTTCGAAGGCTTCTGGGCGCGCCGGGCACGCGAACACCTGGTGTGGGCCAAACCCTTCACCCAGGTGCTGGACGATTCGAACAAGCCTTTCTACAAGTGGTTCGCCGACGGCCAGCTGAATGCCAGCGCCAACTGCCTGGACAAGCACATGGGCACGCCGGTCGAGAACAAGACCGCCATCATCTTCGAGGCCGACGGCGGCGAAGTCACCAAGCTCACCTACAAGGAGCTGCTGGCGCGCGTGAGCCAGTTCGCCAACGGCCTGAAGGCGCACGGCGTCAAGAAGGGCGACCGGGTGCTGGTCTACATGCCGATGACCATCGAGGGCCTGGTGGCGATGCAGGCTTGCGCGCGCATCGGCGCCACGCACAGCGTGGTGTTCGGTGGCTTCTCGGCCAAGGCGGTGCAGGAGCGCATCCAGGACGCGGGCGCCGTGGCCGTCATCACCGCCAACTACCAGATGCGTGGCGGCAAGGAACTGCCGCTGAAGGCCATCGTCGACGAGGCCCTGAGCCTGGGTGGCTGCGATTCGATCAAGAACGTGTTCGTGTACGAGCGCACCAAGACGCCGTGCAACATGGTGGCGGGGCGCGACAAGACCTTCACGCAGATGATGGAAGGCCAGAGCACCGAGTGCGCCCCTGAGATCGTCGACGCCGAGCACCCGCTGTTCGTGCTCTACACCAGTGGCTCCACCGGCAAGCCCAAGGGCGTGCAGCACGCCACCGGTGGCTACCTGCTGTGGGCCAAGATGACCATGGAGTGGACCTTCGACCTGAAGGACAGCGACGTCTTCTGGTGCACCGCGGACATCGGCTGGGTCACCGGCCACACCTACATCGTCTACGGCCCGCTGGCCGCGGGCGCGACGCAGATCATGTTCGAGGGCGTGCCCACCTACCCGGACGCCGGTCGCTTCTGGCAGATGATCGAGCGCCACAAATGCAGCATCTTCTACACCGCGCCCACGGCCATCCGCTCGCTCATCAAGATGTCGGAGACCAACGAGAGCGTGCACCCGAAGAACTCCGACCTGTCCTCGCTGCGCATTCTGGGCAGCGTCGGCGAGCCGATCAACCCCGAGGCCTGGATGTGGTACTACCGCAACGTCGGTGGCGAGCGCTGCCCCATCGTCGACACCTGGTGGCAGACCGAGAACGGCGGCCACCTGATCACGCCGCTGCCGGGCGCCACGCCACTGGTGCCGGGCTCCTGCACGCTGCCGCTGCCTGGCGTCTTTGCCGGCATCGTGGACGAGGCGGGCAACGACATGCCCTGGGGCTCGGGCGGCATCCTGGTCATCAAGAAGCCCTGGCCCAGCATGATCCGCACCATCTGGGGTGATCCGGAGCGTTTCAAGTCCAGCTACTTCCCCGAAGAGCTCAAGGGCTATTACCTGGCGGGCGATGGCGCGGTGCGCGATGCCGAGCGGGGCTACTTCCGCGTCACCGGCCGCATCGACGACGTGCTGAACGTCTCCGGTCACCGCATGGGCACGATGGAGATCGAATCCGCCCTGGTGGCCAAGACCGACCTGGTGGCCGAGGCTGCGGTGGTCGGGCGGCCGGACGACACCACGGGCGAAGCCATCTGTGCCTTCGTCGTGCTCAAGCGTTCGCTGCCGCAGGGCGACGAGGCCAGGCAGATCGCCAAGGAGCTGCGCGACTGGGTGGCCAAGGAGATCGGCCCCATCGCCAAGCCCAAGGACATCCGCTTTGGCGAGAACCTGCCCAAGACGCGCTCGGGCAAGATCATGCGCCGCCTGCTGCGCAGCCTGGCCAAGGGCGAGCAGATCACGCAGGACACGACGACGCTGGAAAACCCCGCCATCCTGGCGCAGCTGGATCAGACCTACTGATCAGCGCCCCGCGCGCAGCGGCCCGGTGGCCGCTGCGGTTTTGGTGGCAGACACAAAAAAGCCCGCCTTCAAGGCGGGCTTTTTGCTGGGGATCAACCGTGCGAGCGGTTGATCACTTGAGGGACATGACCCACTGGGCCAGCTTCTTGGCTTCGTCGGCGTTGACGTTGGCGTTGGGGGGCATCGGCACCGCGCCCCAGACGCCCGAACCGCCCTTGATGATCTTGGCGGCCAGGTTGTCCACCGCCTTGGCATCGCCGGCGTACTTCTTGGCCACGTCCTTGTAGGAAGGCCCGACCAGCTTCTTGTCGGTGGCGTGGCAGGCCATGCAGTTCTTGGCCTTGGCCATGGCCTCATCGGCCAGCGCAGGCGCCGACATCGTCACAGCGGCCAGAGCGGCAAAAGTGAACAGAACACGCTTCATCGTCATATCTCCATCGAGGGTGGTTGCGCTACAGTGGAATAACGCGATTGTAAAGTTTCCGGTTGACGCCGGGCAGTGATGAAACCTGGAACACATCAAGGAAAACCATGTATCTGCTGGGATTGGGAATCGTTTTGTTGCTGTTGAAATGGCAGGAGATTGGGCCTGTCGCCACCTGGTCGTGGTGGTGGGTGCTGGCGCCGTTTGCCGGCGCCGCGCTGTGGTGGACCTGGGCCGACTGGTCGGGCTACACCAAGCGCAAGGCGATGGAGCGCGAGGACCAGCGCAAGCTCGATCGCATCAACCGGCAGCGCGAGGCGATTGGTCACAAACCCAAGGCCGCGCCGCCTCGGCGGCGATGAAGGGAAAATGAATTTCGCGCCCACCTGGCGTGCGCCAATAGCTATCATATTCGCAGTGCTTGACGAATGTGAGACGGCATGGCGCCTATGGCGCGCGGTGACGCCGGCGTTCAGAAATCGTCCAGCACGGCGCCCCGGCTCGCGCTCGACGCGTTGAAGGCGAACTTGGCCTGCACGCCGCGCGTGTAGCGTGGTGGCGGCGCGGTCCAGGCAGCACGGCGGCGCGCGATCTCGTCGTCCGGCACGTTGAGCTGCAGCAGCAACCGATGCGCATCGATGGTGATCGAATCGCCCTCGTGCACCAGGGCGATGGTGCCGCCCACCGCCGCCTCGGGCGCCACGTGGCCCACCACCATGCCCCAGGTGCCACCCGAAAAACGCCCGTCGGTGATCAGGCCCACGCTCTCGCCCAAGCCTTCGCCCACCAGCGCGCCGGTCGGGGCCAGCATTTCCGGCATGCCCGGGCCGCCCTTGGGACCCAGGTAGCGCAGCACCATCACGTCGCCGGCCTTGATCTGGCCCGCCAGGATGGCCTCCAGCGCCGACTGCTCGTCCTCGAACACGCGCGCCGGGCCGGTCATGACGGGGTTTTTCAGACCGGTGATCTTGGCCACGCAGCCTTCGGGGCTGAGGTTGCCCTTGAGAATGGCCAGGTGGCCCTGCTCGTACAGGGGCTGGTCGATGGGGCGGACCACATCCTGGTCTGCGCGGGGCACATCGGGCACGTCGACCAGCGTTTCGGCGATGGTCTTGCCGGTGATGGTCATGCAGTCGTCGTGCAGCAGGCCCGCGTTCAGCAGCATCTTCATCACCTGTGGAATGCCACCGGCCTTGTGCAGGTCGACCGCCAGGTACCTGCCGCTGGGCTTCATGTCGCAGAACACCGGCACCTTCTTGCGCATGCGCTCGAAGTCGTCGATGGTCCACTCGACGCCGGCCGCATGCGCGATCGCCAGGAAGTGCAGCACCGCGTTGGTCGAGCCGCCCACGGCCATGATCACGGCCACCGCGTTCTCGATCGCCTTGCGCGTGACGATGTCGCGCGGCTTCAGGTCCTTCTTGATGGCTTGGATCAGCACCTTGGCCGATTCCTTCGCCGAATCCACTTTCTCCTGGTGCGGGTTGGCCATGGTGCTGGAGTAGGGCAGGCTCATGCCCAGCGCCTCGAAGGCGCTGCTCATGGTGTTGGCGGTGTACATGCCGCCGCAGGAGCCGGTGCCGGGAATGGCGTGCTGCTCGATGTCCTTGAGCTCCTGGTCGCTGATCTTGTGCGCGGCGTTGGCGCCCACGGCCTCGAACACGCTCACGATGTTCAGGTCGCAGCCATGCAGGCAGCCGGGCAGGATGGTGCCGCCGTAGACGTAGATGCTGGGCACGTTGGCGCGCAGCATGCCCATCATGCCGCCGGGCATGTTCTTGTCGCAGCCGCCGATGACCACGCAGCCGTCCATCCACTGGCCCTGCACGCAGGTCTCGACGCAGTCGCTGATCACCTCGCGGCTGACCAGTGAGTACTTCATGCCCTCGGTGCCCATGGCCATGCCGTCGCTGATCGTCGGCGTGCCGAACACCTGGGCGTTGCCGCCGGCTTCCCGGATGCCTTCGATGGCGGCGTCGGCCAGCTTCTGCAAGCCCGAATTGCAGGGCGTGATGGTGCTGTGGCCGTTGGCGACGCCGACCATCGGCTTGGCGAAATCGCCCTCGGTGTAGCCCATGCCGTAGAACATCGAGCGGTTGGCGGCGCGCGCTTTGCCCTGGGTGATGTGGGCGCTGCGGCGGTTGATGGGCAGTGAATCGCTCATGACGGTGCTCCAGCGGTGACGGCTGTCCAGTGTAGGCAGCGGCGGCGGCGGGCGCACCCATGCCCCTGCGGGCGTCGTGGTGGCTGCGACATAATCCGGCGGCCTGTCCCCGGCGCCGCCCAAGCGGTGGCGCCAGGGCGCGCACCGTGGCCCGCCAGCGCCTGGGCCGGCCCTGTCACCCCGTCTTACCTTCAACGCTTGCACGATGCCTGCCTACCGTTCCAAGACCTCCACCGCCGGCCGCAACATGGCTGGTGCCCGCGCCCTGTGGCGCGCCACCGGCATGAAGGACGCCGACTTCAGCAAGCCCATCGTGGCGGTGGTCAACTCCTTCACCCAGTTCGTGCCCGGCCACGTGCACCTGAAGGACCTGGGCCAGTTGGTGGCGCGCGAGATCGAGGCCGCCGGCGGCGTGGCCAAGGAGTTCAACACCATCGCCGTCGATGACGGCATCGCCATGGGCCACGACGGCATGCTGTATTCGCTGCCCAGCCGCGACGTGATCGCCGACAGCGTGGAGTACATGGTCAACGCGCATTGCGCCGACGCCATGGTGTGCATCAGCAACTGCGACAAGATCACGCCCGGCATGCTGATGGCGGCGATGCGGCTGAACATCCCGGTGATCTTCGTCTCCGGCGGGCCGATGGAGGCCGGCAAGGTGCAACTCCTGAACCCGCAGACCAAGACCTTCACCGCGCGCAAGATGGACCTGATCGACGCCATGGTGATGGCGGCCGACGACAAGGCCAGCGATGAGGCCGTGGCCGAGGTCGAACGCAGCGCCTGCCCCACCTGCGGTTCCTGCTCGGGCATGTTCACCGCCAACTCGATGAACTGCCTGACCGAGGCCATGGGCCTGGCGCTGCCGGGCAACGGCACGGTGGTGGCCACGCACGCCGACCGCGAGCAACTGTTCCAGCGCGCCGGCAGCCGCATCGTCGAGCTGGCGCGCCAGTACTACGAGGGCGGCGACGAGCGCGTGCTGCCGCGCTCGGTCGGCTTCAAGGCGTTCGAGAACGCGATGACGCTCGACATCGCCATGGGCGGCTCGACCAACACCATCCTGCACCTGCTGGCCACGGCGCAGGAGGCCGGGATCGACTTCACCATGGCCGACATCGACCGCCTCTCGCGCACCGTGCCGCAGCTGTGCAAGGTGGCGCCCAACACCGACAAGTACCACGTCGAGGACGTGCACCGCGCCGGCGGCATCTTCGCCATCCTCGGCGAGCTGGAGCGCGCCGGCCGCCTGCACACCGACGTGCCCACCGTGCATGCGCCGACGCTGGGCGAGGCGCTGGCGCAGTGGGACGTGCGGCGCACGCAGGACGAGGCGGTGCACCACTTCTTCAAGGCCGGCCCCGGCGGCGTGCCCACGCAAGTCGCGTTCAGCCAGAGCGCGCGCTGGCCCAGCCTGGACCTGGACCGCGCGGGCGGCTGCATCCGCTCGATCGAGCACGCCTTCAGCCAGGAAGGGGGCCTGGCCGTGTTGCGCGGCAACATCGCGCTCGACGGCTGCGTGGTCAAGACCGCCGGCGTCGATGAATCCATTCTGGTCTTCGAAGGCCCGGCCCATGTGGTCGAGAGCCAGGACGAGGCCGTGGCCCACATCCTGGCCGACGAGGTCAAGGCCGGCGATGTGGTGGTGGTGCGCTACGAAGGCCCCAAGGGCGGCCCCGGCATGCAGGAGATGCTCTACCCGACCAGCTACATCAAGAGCAAGGGCCTGGGCAAGGCCTGCGCGCTGCTGACCGACGGGCGCTTCTCCGGCGGCACCTCGGGCCTGTCGATCGGCCACTGCTCGCCCGAGGCGGCGGCCGGCGGCGCCATCGGCCTGGTGCAAAACGGCGACCGCATCCGCATCGACATTCCCAACCGCCGCATCGACGTGCTGGTGAGCGACGAGGAGCTGGCGCGCCGGCGCGCGGCGCAGGACGCCAAGGGCTGGAAGCCTGCGCAAGCCCGCCCGCGCAAGGTGTCGGCCGCGCTCAAGGCCTACGCCAAGCTGGTGACCAGCGCCGACAAGGGCGCGGTGCGCGACCTGTCGCTGCTGGACTGAACGGCGTCCCCGTGAGCGCCACGCCGGTCGCGCTGGTCACCGGCTCCACCTCGGGCATCGGCGCGGCCGTTGCGCGGCGCCTGCACGCGGACGGGTATGCGGTGGTGCTGCATTCCCGTGGTTCGGTGGACCTTGGTCGCGCCATGGTCGCCGAGCTGGGCCGCGCGGCCTACGTGCAGGCCGACCTGGCGGTGGACGCCGACCGCGTGCGCCTGGTGCGCCAGGCCGTGGCGCTGTGGGGGCGGCTCGACCTGCTGGTCAACAACGCCGGTATCAGCCGCGTCGTGCCCCACGGCAACCTGCAGGCGGCCACGCCGCGGATCTGGCAGGAGCTGCACGAGGTCAACGTCATCGCCCCGTTCCGCCTGATCGCCGAGGCGCAGGGCGCGCTGGAGGCTGCCGCGGGCTGCGTGGTCAACGTCAGCTCCCACGCCGGCGTGCGCCCCAAGGGTGCGTCGATCCCGTATGCGGCGTCCAAGGCCGCGCTCAATCACATGACGCGGCTGCTGGCGCTGTCGCTGGCGCCGCGCATCCGCGTGAACGCGGTCGCGCCGGGCCTGGTGGACACGCCGCTGACGGCCGACTGGACGGCCGCCCAGCAGCTCTGGCGCGAGCGCGCGCCGATGCGCCGCGCCGCACAGCCTGAAGACGTGGCCCAGGCCGTTGCCCTGCTGGCGGCCAGCAACTACATGACGGGCGAGATCCTGCTGCTGGATGGCGGGCTGAACCTGACGTGAGGACCGGGCAAATCCTGCATGATTGCCGCCGTTTCCAGGTTCAAGACCCGCGGCGTGTGCTCGGGTGACAAGCTGATGGCCGGGGCGCAGGCCGCCACCGTCAAGGTATCGTGCCGAAGATAGCTATTAAAAACGTAGCTTCTCGCGCTTGCTGGACAAGCGCGAACGCCGTATTTCATTGTGACTGGCTTTGCAGGTAGTTCGGCAGGCCGATCTTGTCGATCAGGCCGATCTGCTGCTCCAGCCAGTAGGCGTGGTCTTCCTCGGTGTCACGCAGCTGCGCCAGCAGCATGTCGCGGCTGACGTAGTCGCGGTGGCGCTCGCACAGGGCCATGGCGTCCTTGAGGTGCTCGCGCACGGCGTATTCGGTGTCCAGGTCCTGGCGCAGCATCTCGGGCACGGTGTGGCCGGGCGTGAAGGCGTGGGGGCGCATGTCGGGCTGGCCGCCCAGCAGCAGGATGCGGCGCAGGATGACGTCGGCATGCTGGGTCTCTTCCTGCATTTCGTGGTTCAAGCGCTCATATAGGCGCACGAAACCCTGATCCTCGTACTGGCGCGAGTGGATGAAGTACTGGTCGCGCGCCGCCAGTTCGCCGCGCAGCAGCTCTTTCAGGCAGTCGATGATCTGGGCGTGGCCTTGCATGGTGAAGAATTTCTGCAGAACAAGTAACGCGCAAGTATCCTCCGCGGGGCGCCGCCATGTTCCAGCGCAAATCCTCCTTGTCCGCCGCTCTGCATGCGGGTGTGAAGCCGGCCATCTGGCAGGGGCAAGGGCCGCGCGGCGCTGCGGCACAATCGCCGCCATGCTGATGTACCCGCCCATTGACCCCGTGGCCTTGCAGATCGGCCCGGTGGCCATTCACTGGTACGGCCTGACCTACCTAGTGGCGTTCGGCCTGTTCATGCTGCTGGCGCTGCGGCGGCTGCGCCATGAGCCGTTCGCGTCGGTCACCCGGCCGGCGCCGTGGAGCCGGCGCGACCTCGAAGACCTGCTGTTCTGGGGCGTGCTGGGCGTGATCCTGGGCGGGCGCCTGGGCTACAGCCTGTTCTACAAGCCGGCCTACTACGCGGCCAACCCGCTGGAGATCCTGGCGGTGTGGAAGGGCGGCATGAGCTTTCATGGCGGCATGCTGGGCGTGATCGTCGCCATGGCGCTGTGGGCGCGCCTGCGTGGCCGGCCCTGGCTGCAGGTGACCGACCTGGTGGCGCCCTGCGTGCCGCTGGGCCTGGCCTCGGGACGGGTGGGCAACTTCATCAATGGCGAGCTGTGGGGCCGCGTGGCCGACCCCGCGCTGCCCTGGGCGATGGTGTTTCCCGGCGCCGTGCTGCCCGATGGCAGCAACCCGCCGCGCCATCCCTCGCAGATCTACCAGTTCCTGCTGGAAGGCGTGCTGCTGTTCGTGTTGCTGTGGCTGTATGCGCGCCAGCCGCGCAAGACGGGGCAGGTCAGCGGCGCCTTCTTGCTGGGCTATGGGGTGTTTCGGTTCGTGGCCGAATACTTTCGCCAGCCCGATGCGCATCTGGGCCTGCTGGCGCTGGGCATGAGCATGGGCCAGTGGCTGTGCCTGCCGATGATGGCCGTCGGCATCGCGCTGTGGGCCTGGGCCAGCCGACGTCCTGACGCCACGCCCGGCACGCCTTGAGGTACATCGGGTTTCGTGATGTTTCAAGGCTCCAGCGCACACCAGTCGAGCCCCAGCAGCTATGAATATTGAAGCAAATCGAGGCCGGGATGAAGCCGCTGGAGCCCGCGCGGCACCCCGCATGCGTCAGCGCCTGCGCGCCATGCTGGAGCGCGGCGTCGACGCCTTTGGCGGCTGGACCGCGCGCCGATTCCTGCGCGAGCTGCAGCAGGTGCTGGATCCGGCGGTCAGCGAGATCGAAGGCGGCCGCCGCGCCGCGGGCCGCTGATGGCTCAGGGAAAACTCCCGGTGTCATCGGCCCTCCAGGCACTGCAAACTGGACCGCTTTTTTCATCACCACCGAGGAAATGCGCATGACGACCTTGATCACCCGCCGGCAACTGCTGCTGGCCACGGCCGCCTTGACCGGGCTGCCGGGCAGTGCCCGCGCGCAGCCGGCCTGGCCGGCCCGGCCTGTCAACCTGGTGGTGCCGTTTCCGGCCGGTGGCGGCACCGACGCCTTCGCGCGACCGCTGGGAGCCCAGTTCACGCGCCTGACCGGTCAGAACCTGCTGATCGACAACAAGGGCGGTGGCGGTGGCACGGTGGGCGCCGCCGTGGCGGCCAAGGCACCGGCCGACGGCTACAACTACTTCATGGGCGGCGTGCACCATGCCATCGCGCCCAGCGTCTACCCCAAGCTGCAATACGATCTGCAGCAGGACTTCGTGCCCCTGATCCTGGTGGCGCGCGTGCCGCAGGTGGTGGTGGTCAACCCCAAGCGGGTGCAGGCGCGCACCGTCAAGGAGCTGATCGATCTGGCCAAGAAGAACCCGGGCAAGCTGAATTACGCGTCGGCCGGCAGCGGCACCTCGCACCATCTGGCGGGCGAGCTGTTCAAGCAGCAGACCGGCACCTTCATCACCCATATCCCGTACCGCGGCGCCGGCCCGGCGCTGCAGGCCCTGATCGCCGGCGAGGTGGACCTGATGTTCGACGGCCTGGGCTCGTCCGCCGGTCACATCAAGGGCGGGCGCATCGTGCCGCTGATGATGGCCGGGCGCAGCCGCAACCCGGCGTTTCCCGACGTGCCCTCGGCGCGGGAGTCCGGCCTGCCGGACTACGACGTCAGCACCTGGTACGGCATCTGGGCGCCCAAGGGCACGCCAGCGGAGGCGCAGGCGGCGATGATCGAGGCGGTGCGCAAATCCGCACAGACGCCCGAGAACAAGCAGGTCTGGGCCGGTCAGGGCGCGGAGTTCGCCAACCTGGAGGCGGCGACCTTCGGCGGTTTCATCCAGCTCGAGATGGCCAAATGGGCCCGTGTGGTGAAGGCAACCGGTGGCGTGCGGATCGATTGAGGTCGCCATCGACGGCGCCATCGCGACCGTCGTGCTGTCGCACCCGGGCAAGTTCAACGCCATGTCGCGCGCCATGTGGCGCCGCCTGCGCGAGGTGTTCCGCGAACTGCCCGCGCGTGCCGGACTGCGCTGCGTGCTGGTGCGCGGCGAGGGCGGGCATTTCTGCGCCGGCGGCGACATCGCCGAATATCCGGCGTTTCGCTTCCGATCGGACAGTCTGCGCGCCTTCCACGAGGACGAGGTGTGGGGCGGCCTGGGCGCGATGCTGGACTGCGACCTGCCCATCGTGGCCGCCATCGCCGGCCACTGCATGGGCGCCGGGGTGGAGATTGCCAGCTGCTGCGACATTCGCGTGGCGGCACCCGACGCGCGCTTCGGCGCCCCGATCGCCCGCCTGGGTTTTCCGATGGCGCCGCGCGAGGCGCAGCTGGTGGCCCGGGCGCTGGGCGAGGCGACGGCGCGTGAGCTGCTGCTGGAGGCGGCGGTCCTCGACGCCGCCGAGATGCAGGCGCGCGGCTTTCTGCACCGGGTGCTGGACGCCGACGTCCTGCACGCGCACGCGCTGGAGCGCGCCACCCGCATCGCCGCGCTGGCGCCACGGGCGGCGCGCCTGAACAAGCAGACACTTAGAGCATTGAATCAGCCCGCAGCGCTTGCGGAACAAGCGCCAGAAGCTATCGAAAACATAGTAACCAGGGCCTACGACTACGCCGACAGCGCCGAGCACCGCGAGGGCATCGCCGCCTTCCTGCAAAAGCGCCCGGCGCGTTTCTGACCGTCCACCCTAGCCTGTCCACCATGTCCAACCAGAACCTGTTCGCCGCCCTGCGCGCCGCCTTCCCGGCCGATCTGGACGCCGTGGCCGTCGAGACCGACAACGGCCTGTGCTATTCGTGGCGCGACCTCGACCGCGCCAGCGCCATGGTCGCCAACCTGCTGGCCTCGCTGCCCATCAAGCCGGACGCCAGCGGTGCGCCGCCGCGCGTGGCGGTGCAGGTGGAAAAATCGGTCGAGGCCATGATCCTGTACCTGGCCACGCTGCGCGCGGGCTTCGCCTTCCTGCCGCTGAACACGGCCTACCAGAGCGCCGAGATCGAGTACTTCATCGGCAACGCCCAGCCGGCCGTGGTGGTGTGCAGCCGCCGCAACTTCTCCTGGGTCAGCCAGATCGCCTTTCAGGCTGGCACGCGCCACGTGTTCACGCTGGACGACGACCGCAGCGGCAGCCTGCTGGAGCGCGCCGCGCATTGCAGCGACCAGCAGCAACCGGTGAAGCGTCGGGCCGATGACCTGGCGGCCATCCTGTACACCAGCGGCACCACCGGCCGCAGCAAGGGCGCCATGCTGTCGCACGGCAACCTGCTGTCCAACGCCGTGATGCTGAAGGAATACTGGGGTTGGAGAACGCCGGAGCAGGGCGGCGACGTGCTGATCCACGCGCTGCCGATCTTTCACGTGCACGGCCTGTTCGTGGCCATCCACGCCGCGCTGCTCAACGGCAGTCGCATGCTGTGGCATGGCAAGTTCGACCCCAGGCGGGTCATCGCCGACCTGCCGCGTGCCACGGTGTTCATGGGCGTGCCCACGCTCTACGTGCGCATGCTGGCCGAGCCGACGCTCACCCAGGCGCAGGCAGCGCACATGCGCCTGTTCATCAGCGGCTCGGCGCCGCTGCTGATCGAGACCTTCAACGACTGGCGCGCGCGCACCGGCCACACCATCCTGGAGCGCTACGGCATGAGCGAGACCATCATGCTGACCAGCAACCCCTACCGCGCCGATGCGCGCCATGCTGGCCAGGACGAGCGGCGCGGCGGCACGGTAGGCTTTCCGCTGCCCGGCGTCAGCCTGCGCGTGCAGGGCGAGGACGGGCGCGATGTGCCGACCGGCGAGATCGGTGGCATCCAGGTCAAGGGCCCCAACGTGTTCGCCGGCTACTGGCAGATGCCCGAGAAGACGGCCGAGGAATTCACCGCCGACGGCTTTTTCAAGACCGGCGACGTCGGCCAGCAGGACGCGCGCGGCTACGTCACCATCGTCGGGCGCAGCAAGGACCTGATCATCAGCGGCGGCTACAACGTTTACCCGGCCGAGATCGAAGGCTTTCTGAACGAACTGCCCGGCGTGGCCGAAAGCGCTGTTGTCGGCGTGCCGCACCCGGACTTCGGTGAAGTCGGCGTGGCCGTGGTGATCGCCCGGCCGGGCACCCGCCCGGACCCGGATGCCCTGCTGGCCGAGCTGAAGGCGAGGCTGGCCAACTTCAAGATTCCCAAGCGCTGCTTCGTCGAGGCCGAGCTGCCGCGCAACACCATGGGCAAGGTGCAGAAGAACCTGCTGCGCGAGCGCTACACGCATTTGTTCAGCGCGGCATGACGGGGCAGCCGCCCGCGGCGCCGTGGGGGCGCGGGTAAACTTGCCGTGCCTCGGCGCCGGATCGGGTGCGCCAGGCGAGCTATATCAGTAAGGAGCCCTCTGCCATGTCCCTGCGAGCCCTGCTTCTGCTGCTGGTCGGCACGGCCATCGTGGCGTTCATCGGCATCAACTGGAGCGCCATGACCGCGCCCACCGACCTGAACCTGCTGATCATGGACATCCGCGCCCCGCTGGGCCTGGTGCTGCTGGGGTTGATGGCGCTGCTGTCGGCGGTGTTCGTCGGCCTGATCGCCTACACCCAGGGCACGGTGCTGATGGAAACGCGCCGCCACGCCAAGGAGCTGTCGGTGCAGCGCGAACTGGCCGACAAGGCCGAGGCCTCGCGCTTCACCGAGTTGCGCGCGCACCTAGATCGGGAGGTCAGCCGTCTGGCCGAAGTGATCGGCAACCAGACGCGAGAGACGCTGTCGCGCGTGGACCGGGCTGAAATGGGCCTGCGCGAACGGCCGGTGGACGCCGAGATCAGCCGCCTGGTGCAGGCGGTGGAAACCCACAACCGCGAGCTGCACGCCCGCGTGGACCGGCTGGAGATCGGTTTGCGCGAGCGCCTGTCGGCGCAGCTGCCTGGCCCGGCGCCTCAGGCTGCCGTGCTGTCGCGTGCTGCCCCGCCCGCCGGGGCCGAGGCGGGCAGCGGCACGAGCGCGTCAGGCTGAGCGCTTTGCCGCCAGCGTGCGCCGCCAGCACGCGGACGGCCACGGGCGGTTTCCCGAGGCCGCGGTCTTGATGCGGCGTGTGACGACGGAAGGCCGCGCGGTCAGCGCAGCACCAGCACCGGAATTTCCGAGTGGGTCAGCACCTGCTGCGTCTCGCTGCCCAGCAGCAGCCGCTTGACGCCCTTGCGGCCGTGCGAGGCCATGATGATGAGGTCGGCCTTGTGCTTCTTGGCGGCGGCGATCAGCGCGTCCGACACGATGTCCGACTTGGCCAGCACCGCCTTGACCTTGACGCCCTTGGCCTCGCCGGCCTTCTTCACGGCATCCACGGTCTCCTGGCCGTCGGCGGCCCATTGTTTTTCGACCTTCGCCACGTCCTCCACCGACAGCGGGATGGAACCCTCGAAGTAGCTCTGCGGGTAGCGCGGCACGACTTTGAGGGCGATCAGTTCGGCGCCACACAGGGCGGCCAGCTTGATGGCGCTGTCCACCGCCTTCTTGGACAGTTTGGAGCCGTCGGTGGCGACAAGGATGCGGTCGTACATGGTGGGTTTCTCCTGTGTTGATGAAGCCGGCCTGCAAACCCCGGGGGCATTGCGCAGGTCGACGGATAGCTTAGCTTACTCCGACGGCCATGCGCGGTCATTGGCGCCACCCGGCGGGCGTGGGCGGCAAAGCGCGTACAGTTCGCCGGTGATGCAAGGCGCCGGTGTGATTTCTCCGCTCCGCCCCGCGGCCGACCGGCCCGGGCGGGAGCCGTCGGTGCCGCCACACGGTGACGCCACCTGGCGGTTGCTGGACGAGCGCGACGAGTGGCTGGAGTTCAGCCGTCCCGCCGGGGCCCAAGGGTCGCTGTGGGAATCCAGCGTGGTGTTCGAGGGCATGCACTGCGCGGCCTGCGCGGTGACCATCGAGCAGGCCCTGCGCGCCACGCCCGGCGTGCGCGAGGCGGACATCAGCGCCGCCAGCCATCGCGGACGGGTGGTGTGGCAGGAGGGCGTCACACGGCCTTCCGACTGGATGCAGGCGGTGCTGCGCACCGGCTACCGGCCGCTGCCCGCGCACGACGCCTTCGCCAGCGAGCGCCGGCAGGCCGAAACCCGCCGCATGCTGTGGCGCGTGGGGGTGGCCGGCGTCTGCATGATGCAGGTGATGATGTACGCCACGCCGACCTACCTGGCGACGCCGGGGGAGATCGAACCCGACCTCATCAACCTGTTGCGCTGGGCGCAATGGGTGTTGTCGATTCCGGTCGTGCTGTTCTCGTGCCAGCCATTCTTTCGCAATGCGCTGCTCGACCTGAAGCTGCGCCGGGTCAGCATGGATCTGCCGGTGGCGCTGGGCATGCTGATCACCTTCGTGGTCAGTTCGCTGGGCACATTCGAGCCCGATGGCCTGTTCGGTCGCGAGGTGTACTTCGACTCGCTGACCATGTTCGTGTTCTTCCTGCTCACCGGCCGCTGGCTGGAGCTGCGCCTGCGTGATCGCACGGCGGGCGCGCTGGAGGCCCTGATGCACCGCCTGCCCGACAGTGTCTTGCGGCGCACCGGGGCCGGGGACTGGGAGCGCGTGTCGGTGCGGCGCGTGCGCGTGGCGGACGTGCTGCAGGTGCTGCCGGGCGAGGTGTTCCCCGCCGATGGCACGGTGCTGCGCGGCCGGACGTCGGCCGACGAGGCGCTGCTGACCGGCGAGTCGACGCCCCTGTCGCGCGGCGAGGGAGAGCAGGTGATCGCCGGCAGTCACAACCTGACGGCACCGGTGGAGATGCGGGTCGAGCAGGTCGGGCAGGACACGCGCTATGCCCAGATCGTGGCGCTGATGGCGCAGGCGTCCACCAGCAAGCCGCAGATCGCGCTGCTGGCCGATCGGCTGGCCAAGCCGTTTCTGGTTTTCGTGCTGCTGGCGGCCGGGCTGGCCTGTGCCTGGTGGTGGTCCAGCGATCCCGGCCATGCGCTGATGATCGCGGTGGCCATTCTGGTGGTGACCTGCCCGTGCGCGCTGTCGTTGGCGACACCAGCGGCCATGCTGGCCAGCGCCGGGGCATTGGCGCGCCAGGGCGTGCTGGTGCGGCGCCTGACCGCCCTGGAGGCCCTGTCGACGGTGGACACCGTGGTGTTCGACAAGACCGGCACCTTGACACGCGACGCCTTCGTGCTGGAGCAGGTGCGCCTGCGTGACGGCGTGGACCGCGCGCAGGCGCTGGCGCTGGCGGCGGCCCTGGGGCAGGGCAGCCTGCACCCGGTATCGCGTGCCCTGGCGCAGGCCGCGCAGGACGAAGGGGTCGACGCGGTGTCGGTCACGGACCTGCAGGAGGTGGTGGGCCAGGGCGTGGCGGCGCGGCGCGACGGCGCGGGCCCGCTGCATGGCCCGCTGCGCCTGGGCTCGGCGGCGTTCTGCGGCGTGCAGGCGATGGACGGGGGCGGCCCGGTCAGCCACCTGAGTGATGCGGCTGGCTGGGTGGCGAGTTTCGAGTTGCGCGAGGACCTGCGGCCGGACGCGCGCGCCGCGGTGCAGGCGTTGCACGCCGCCGGCGTCCGGACGCGGCTGCTGTCCGGCGACCGCCCGGAGGCCGTCAGGCGCGTCGGTCAGCTGGCGGGCATCGACGACGTGCAGGGTGCCTGCCTGCCGGACGACAAGCTGTCCCGCATGCGCCAGGCGCAGGCTGAAGGCGCCACCGTGGCCATGGTGGGCGACGGGCTGAACGACGGCCCCGTGCTGGCCGGGGCGGACGTGTCGTTCGCGTTTGGCCGCGCGGTACCGCTGGCGCGCGCGCAGGCCGATTTTGTCGTGCTCGGCGAGCGCCTGGCGCTGATTCCGGGGGCATTCGTCCAGGCACGTCGCACCATGCGCGTGGTAAGGCAAAATCTTGGCTGGGCCGTGGCCTACAACGTGGTGGGGGTGCCGCTGGCGATGGCGGGCTGGATGTCGCCCTGGGCAGCCGGCCTGGGCATGGCGTGCAGTTCGCTGCTGGTGGTGGTCAATGCCCTGCGACTGGCGTCGGCGCGCCCAGCGCCGGATCAGGTGCACTGATGGACATCCTTTATCTGCTCATCCCACTGTCGGTGGTGTTGGTGTTTTTCATCCTCGCCGCGTTGTGGTGGGCCATCTACCGTGGTCAGTTCGACGACGTCGAGCGGGAGGGCGAGCGGATTTTTGAGCACGATTGATGCACGTCAATCAAGACCATAATCGCTTCGCGGACACTGTGCAAGGTTTTTCAAGTAAGAGGTGGAAATGACATTCGCCAACACACAGGCTACTGTCTATAACGACAAAGTGGTCAGGCAATTTGCCATCATGACAATCGTCTGGGGCGTGGTGGGGATGCTGGTCGGCGTGATCATCGCCGCGCAGCTGACCTGGCCGGAGCTGAACTTCGGCATCCCATGGCTCAGCTATGGCCGGTTGCGACCGCTGCACACCAATGCCGTGATCTTCGCGTTCGGTGGCAGCGGCCTTATCGGAACATCGTATTACGTCGTGCAGCGCACCTGCCAGGTGCGTCTGTTCTCCGACAAGCTGGCCGCCTTCACCTTCTGGGGTTGGCAGCTGGTGATTGTCGCGGCGGCCATCTCGCTGCCGCTGGGCTACACCACCAGCAAGGAATACGCCGAGCTGGAGTGGCCGATTGACATCCTCATCACCCTGGTCTGGGTGGCCTACGCGGTGGTGTTCTTCGGTACCGTCGGCACGCGCCGTGTGCGCCACATCTACGTGGCCAACTGGTTCTACGGCGGTTTCATCCTGGCCATCGCCCTGCTGCACGTCGTCAACAGCGCCGAGCTGCCGGTGGGCTGGATGAAGTCCTATTCGGCTTACGCCGGGGTGCAGGATGCCATGGTGCAGTGGTGGTATGGCCACAACGCGGTGGGCTTCTTCCTGACCGCCGGCTTCCTGGGCATGATGTACTACTTCATTCCCAAGCAGGCTGATCGCCCGGTCTACAGCTATCGCCTCTCGATCGTTCACTTCTGGGCGCTGATCTTCACCTACATGTGGGCCGGTCCGCACCACCTGCACTACACCGCGCTGCCCGACTGGGCGCAGTCGGTGGGCATGGTGTTCTCGCTGATCCTGCTGGCGCCCAGCTGGGGCGGCATGATCAACGGCATCATGACGCTGTCGGGTGCCTGGCACAAACTGCGTGACGACCCGATCCTGCGCTTCCTGATCGTGTCACTGTCGTTCTACGGCATGTCGACCTTCGAGGGCCCGATGATGTCGATCAAGACAGTCAACGCCCTGTCGCACTACACGGACTGGACCGTGGGCCACGTGCACTCCGGTGCCCTGGGCTGGGTGGGCCTGATCACCATGGGCTCGATGTACTACCTGATCCCGCGCCTGTTCGGCCGCAAGCAGATGCACAGCGTCAAGGCGATCGAGATCCATTTCTGGGTCGCCACCGTGGGCATCGTGATCTACATCGCCGCGATGTGGATTGCCGGCGTGATGCAGGGCCTGATGTGGCGCGCGGTCAACCCCGACGGCACGCTGACCTACACCTTCGTCGAGTCGGTGAAGGCGACCTATCCGTTCTACGTTCTGCGTCTGATGGGCGGTCTGCTGTACCTGAGCGGCATGCTCATCATGCTGTGGAACACCATCAAGACGGCGACGGCGGGCCGCGTGGTGCCGGTGCAGATCCCTGCGGTTGCCGCGCACGCCTGAGGAGGAGTTGAGCAGTCATGGCACAAGAAAAAATCACGGGTCACGCCAAGGTCGAGACCAGCAACTTCCTGATGATCGTGCTGATCTTGCTGGTGGTGTCCATCGGCGGTTTGGTCGAGATCGTTCCGCTGTTCTTCCAGAAGTCCACCACGCAGCCGATCGAGGGGCTCAAGCCCTACACGGCCCTGCAGGTGATCGGTCGCGACGTCTACGTGCGTGAGGGTTGCTACAACTGTCACTCGCAGATGATCCGCCCGTTCCGCGCCGAGGCGCTGCGCTACGGGCCGTATTCGGTCGCCGGCGAATTCGTGTACGACCACCCGTTCCAGTGGGGCAGCAAGCGCACCGGCCCCGACCTGGCGCGTGTCGGTGGCCGCTACAGCGACGACTGGCATCGCGCGCACCTGAACAACCCGCGTGACGTGGTGCCGGAGTCGAACATGCCGGCCTACCCGTGGCTGGAGCGCAGCGCCGCCAATGCTGGCAGCATCCAGGCTCACATGCGCGGCCTGCGCACCCTTGGTGCGCCGTATACCGATGAGGAAATCGCCAAGGCGCCAGAGGAGGTCAAGGGCAAGACGGAACTCGACGCCGTCATCGCCTACCTGCAGGTGCTGGGGATCCACCGCAAGTAAGCAGCAAGGAATATCCCGTCATGGACATCAACTTGCTGCGCAGCATCGTCACGGTGCTCGCCTTCGTCATCTTCATCGGCATCGTGATCTGGGCCTGGTCCGCACGCAACCGTGAGCGTTTCGACGAGGCGGCGCACCTGCCCTTCGAGCAGCAGGATTGACCCGGATCGGCCCTGACAGGCAAGGAATTCAAAAATGAGCGACTTTACAAGCAATTTCTGGTCGGTTTACGTGGCGGGGATCACGCTCGCCGGCATCTTCGGCTGTCTGCTGCTGCTGTGGTTCAGCGGCAAGACCAAGGCGATGACCGACAGTGACAACACCACCGGCCATGTATGGGACGGCGATCTGCGCGAGATGAACAACCCGCTGCCGCGCTGGTGGGTGGGCCTGTTCATCATCACTTGCGTGTTCTCGCTGGCCTACCTGTTTCTGTACCCCGGGCTGGGCTCGTATCAGGGCTCGCTGAACTGGTCGCAGACCGACCAGTTCGACCGCGAAGTGACACGTGGCAACGAGCAGGCCGCGCCGATCTATGCCGCGTTCGCCGGAAAGAGCGCCGCCGAACTGGTGAAGGACCCGCAGGCCATGGCCATCGGCGATCGCCTGTTCATGAACAACTGCGCGCAGTGCCATGGTTCTGACGCACGTGGCTCCACGGGCTTTCCCAACCTGACCGACGGCGACTGGCTGTGGGGTGGCAAACCCGATCAGATTCATGAGTCCATCACCAAGGGCCGCACCGGCGTGATGACGCCGATGGCTGCCGCTGTCGGCAGCGGCGACGACGTACGCAACCTGGCCAACTACGTGCTCAGCCTGTCCGGCGGTCCGCACGACTCGGTGCGCGCCAACCTGGGCAAGCCCAAATTCGCGGTGTGCGCGGCCTGCCATGGCGCCGACGGCAAGGGCAACCAGCTGCTGGGCGCGCCCAACCTGACGGACAACATCTGGGTGCATGGCGCCGGGGTGGAGTCGCACATTGTCAACATGATCAACAACGGCAAGACCGGCGTCATGCCGGCTTGGGAAAGCAAGTTCACGCCCGAGCAGCTGAATGTGCTCACGGCCTACGTGTGGGGCAAGGGCGGCGGCGTGGCGGACGCATCCGCGGCTACCAAGGCGCCCGCAGCGGCTGCCGATGCGGCTTCCGTGGTGGTCGAAGGCGGTGTGGTCAAGTTCTTCTTCGCGACCGGCAAGGCCGATCTGGCGCCCGCGGCCGACAAGGCGCTGGCCGTGATCGTGGCTGGCGTGAAGGCGGGCAAGAAGGCCGTGATCAGTGGCTTTGTCGATTCCACCGGCAACGCCGAGCAGAATGCCGAACTGGCCAAGCAGCGCGCGCTGGCAGTGCGCGAGCAGCTCAAGGCGCTGGGCGTCACCGAAGATCAGGTCGAGCTGAAGAAGCCGGGCAACATCGATGCCGGTGCCAGTGCCGAGGCGCGCCGTGTCGAGGTGTCGCTGGGCTGATGGCGACGTGGCGGGTGATGGCGCCATCCTCGACGATCGTCGCGTAGGTCGCGGCTGGCGCCCGCCAGTAAAGCAAACAAGAAGAACTTGGCAGGAGACAGTGCGGATTCGGGGGGCGCTTGGCGCCCCGTTTTCCTTGGTCAGGCGGCTGAAGTCGGCGCCGCCTGGACCATCGCCCGTTCAGGGTCCGAGTTCTGGGTTGGCCGACAACTGACGGACAGGCAGGCGTGAGCAATCCTTCTCCATCTCCCAAGAAGGCCGCCGCGGCCGGCGCAGGCGAGGAAACCATGGTGTCGCTGTACCAGGCGCACAAGAAGGTTTACCCCCGCAGCGTCACCGGGCTGTTTGCCAAATGGCGCTGGTTCTTCGTCTTCGCGACGCAGATCTTCTTCTACGGCATGCCGTGGCTGCAATGGGGTGAGCGGCAGGCCATGCTGTTCGACCTGGAGGCACGGCGCTTCTACATCTTCGGGCTGGTGCTGTACCCGCAAGACGTGATCTATCTGGCGGCGATCCTGATCATCTCGGCGCTGTCGCTGTTCCTGTTCACGGCCGTGGCCGGTCGTCAGTGGTGTGGCTACGCCTGCCCGCAGACGGTCTACACCGAGATCTACCTGTGGTTCGAGCGGGTGATCGAGGGGGACCGGTCCGCCCGCATGCGCCTGGATGCCGCGCCCATGTCGGCCGCCAAGTTCGGACGCAAGACGCTCAAGCAGATCGTGTGGATTGCCTTTGGCCTGTGGACCGGTTTCACCTTCGTCGGTTACTTCACGCCCATCCGCGAGCTGGCCGGGCACGTCCTGCAGTGGAACCTGGGTGCCTGGGAGATCTTCTGGATCTTCTTCTATGGCTTTGCCACCTACGGCAATGCCGGCTTCATGCGCGAGCAGGTGTGCATGTACATGTGCCCCTACGCACGCTTCCAGAGTGCCATGTTCGACAAGGACACGCTGATCGTCACCTACGACGCCAAGCGGGGCGAGCCACGTGGCGGGCGCTCCAAGAGTGCCGATCCCAAGGCGCTCGGACTGGGGGACTGCGTCAACTGCACGCTGTGCGTGCAGGTGTGCCCGACCGGGATCGACATCCGCAACGGCCTGCAATACGAGTGCATCAGCTGTGCGGCCTGCATCGACGTCTGTGACGAGGTGATGGACAAGGTTGGCTATCCGCGCGGCCTGATCCGCTATTCGACCGAGAACGCGCTGGAGCAGGGCTGGGGCCGCAAGGACATCCTGCGCCAGGTGCTGCGCCCGCGCGTGCTGATTTATACGGCGATCCTGGCCGCGGTGGTGATCGCGCTGGTTGCCAGCCTCGCCTTGCGCACGCCGTTCAAGGTGGACATCGTGCGCGACCGCGCCACCCTGGCGCGCCTGGTCGACGGCAACCAGATCGAGAACGTCTACCGCATCCAGGTGATGAACGCGACCGAAAAACCGCAGACCTTCCAGATTGCCGTGGAAGACCTGACCGGGCTGCAAATCGTCTCCGACAAGAGCGTGACCGTTGATGGCGCGCAGAGTCTGTGGGTGCCCGTGCAACTGCGGCTGCCCTACGGCAGCGCCAAGAGCGGTTCGCACACCATCCATTTCCGCGTGGCCTCGCCGGGTGTTGGCGAGGTGCGCGAAAAATCGATTTTCATGGTGCCGAGGTAATGACCATGTCTCCCAACACTTCAACCCCGTCCGGTCCTTGGTGGAAGGTGGGGCACATGTGGCTGGTCGTCGCCGGTCCGTTGATCGTCGTGGTGGCGTCGTTCGTGACGCTCTGGCTGGCGATTCGCACACCCGATCCGGTCTACGTTGACGCGCCCAAGGCCGGTGCCCGCGCGTTCCAGCCGGCCGATGACGTCGACCCGGCGGCGCTGTCGCCGGCCATGCAGGCGCGCAACCATGCTGCCACCGGGGGCGTGGCCAAGCCCGCCTCGTCGCGCGCGGCAGGCGCCAACCAGTGATAATGACTTGAGTCAAATCAATGGAGGCAGGCTTCGATGTTGAGAGAACGTTTGATGTGGATTGCCTGGCCGGCGTTTCTGGTGGCGGCCGCGCTGGAATTCATGGTGTTCGCGGTGCTTGATCCGCAGACACTGACGCTGTTCGGCGAGCCAGCCGGCTGGTCGCGCGAGGCGATCTACACCGTCACCTTCTTCATTTTCTGGTTGATGATGATGCTGTCAGGCGCGCTCACCACCTTGCTGGCCATATCGCCGTTCGACGTCAACCGACGGCGCGGCTCGTCGTCGGGCGTGGGCGCTTCGCGCTAACAGTCCGCAGCACGGCAAAGCGGCACCTGCACTCGCAGGTCAACCGCTGGAAGAAGGGTGACGAGCCTTGACCCCGGCACTGACTACAAAGTTAGGGCTGCTTGGTTCCCCACCTGACCCGGTTGGCTTCTTCACCATGCGGGAAGGCCCGTCGCCGACTATTGTACGGCCTGCAGGCGGCGTTCGGCTTCGGGCAGACCGAAGCTGAGGGCCAGCAGGTTCAGCACTTCGGCGCGCAGCCGTGTCAGCTGCTCGTTGTCAGGGCGATCGGCCAGCCGCGCCGTCAGGCGCGCGGCGCGCGGATGAATGCAACCCGACAAGGCCGCGATCAGCAGGGCGGCCTGCGGATCGGCAGCCCACCCGTCCGTGTCGATGACGGTCATGTCGGCACTATCGTGGACGTTCATCATGGCAAAAAGCGCGGTGCGCTGTGAGGCGGCGACACGGACAGGACATCCTTGCGGGCACGCCAGACATCAGATTTCTGCTGCAATGCAGCATACCCGGTTTACGGGGGGCAAGGCGCATTTCGTTGCATTCGCGCGTCGCTATTCGAGGCCATCCTCTAATCGGAAGCCGGTGGCTTCCGCCACGTAGAATCCTCGCATGTCGTATCTGGTGCTGGCCCGCAAATACCGGCCGCGGAACTTTGCCGAAATGGTGGGTCAGGAGCACGTCGTGCAGGCCCTGAGCAACGCGCTCACGCAGCAGCGCCTGCACCACGCCTACCTGTTCACCGGCACGCGTGGCGTGGGCAAGACCACGGTCTCGCGCATCCTGGCCAAGTCGCTCAACTGCACCGGCGCCGACGGCCAGGGTGGCATCACCGCCACGCCTTGCGGCGTGTGCCCGGCATGCACCCAGATCGACGCCGGCCGCTTCGTCGACTACACCGAGCTCGATGCCGCCAGCAACCGCGGCGTCGACGAGGTGCAGCAACTGCTGGAGCAGGCCGTCTACAAACCCGTCCAGGGGCGCTTCAAGGTCTTCATGATCGACGAAGTGCACATGCTGACCGGCCACGCCTTCAACGCCATGCTGAAGACGCTGGAGGAGCCGCCGGAATACCTCAAGTTCGTGCTGGCCACCACCGACCCGCAGAAGGTGCCGGTCACGGTGCTGTCGCGCTGCCTGCAGTTCAACCTGCGGCCGATGGCGCCCGAGACGGTGCTGGATCACCTCACCCATGTGCTGGCCGCCGAGGGCGTGGCCGCCGAGCCGGCGGCGCTGCGCCTGCTGGCGCGCGGCGCGCGCGGCTCGATGCGCGACGCGCTCAGCCTGACCGACCAGGCCATCGCCTTCGGTTCCGGTCAGCTGCAGGAGGCCTCGGTGCGGCAGATGCTGGGCAGCGTCGACCGCAGCGTGGTGTTCAACCTGATCGATGCGCTGGCTGGCGGCGACGGCAAGGCCGTGGTGACCCTCAGTGACCAGCTGCGCGCCGCCGGCCAGTCGGCCGCCCACACGCTGGAGGACATGGCCAGCGTGCTGCAACGCATGGCCGTGCATCAGGCGGTACCCGACATGGCGGTGGACGACGCCGACCCCGACGCCCAGGAAACGGCGCGCCTGGCCGCGCGGCTGCCGGCCGACGAGACGCAACTGCTCTACAGCCTGTGCATCCACGGCCGGGCCGAGCTGGGCCTGGCGCCCGACGAGTACACGGGCCTCACCATGGTGCTGCTGCGCCTGTTGCCGTTCCGCCAGGCACCGGCGGCGCACGCCCAGGCGATCAGCGACACGGCAGAAAAAAAAAGCCTGAAAATACCTGAGGCGCCGCCTGCGGTGGCCGCTCAAGCCACGGCGCTGCGGCCCGCCGTGCCGCTGCCGCCGGCTGCCGTCCCAGAGACCGACGCTGCCGCGCCGCAAGCTGGCGATCCCGACACCGGCGGCTTTGCGCCCGTTGACGCCCGGCCCGTGAGCGAGGCCGATCTGGACAGCGACTGGGACGAGCCGGCACCCCCCGCGCCGGCCAGCCGACCTCGCGCGGCGGCGCTTCAGCCGCTGCCGGTGCGGCAGATGCCGGGCCCGGTGATTGAAGAATCAAAACACGTTCCAGCGCCCGTCCAACCTGCGCAAGAAGCTCCAAAAACAATAGCAATCCCGGTGCGTGAGAGCAGCGATGAGCCAGTGCCCGCGCGCCCTGTCCAGGCCGACGCGTCGCCCCCGCCCGTGGTGCCCGGCGCCGAGGGCGACTTCTGGCACGCGCTGGTGCAGGAGCTGGTGGCGCGCGAGGCCGTGACGGCGCTGGTGCGCGAGCTGGCCCTGCAGTCGCAGCTGGTGGCGCGCGGCGCCGGCCAGTGGACGCTGCGGGTGGAAAGCGAGTCGCTGGCCCAGTCCGGCGGCGCCCGCGAGCGGTTGCAGGCCGCGCTGGCCGACGCCGGCCATGCGGTGCGCCTGCAGATCGACACCGGCCCCGTCAGCGACAGCCCGGCACGCCGCAATGCCATCCATGCCTCGCGCCGGCTGAAGGCCGCAGAGGCGCTGCTCATGGCCGACCCGTTCGTGCAGGAGATGATGCGCGACTTTGGGGCGAAAATCGTCCCTGGCAGCATCAAGCCGCTTTGATGGGAGATGACCGCGCTTCGCGCCATGACCTCGCCGCTGACGCGGCTCGATGACGGCGGCTGCGCCGCCATGACGACCAGGTTCACGTCATTTGTCATCGAAGCCGCGCAGCGGCGAAGTCATTTCGTCATTCGTCATGGATTTGAGAAAGGAAGATCGATGTTCAACAAGGGACAACTCGCCGGCCTGATGAAGCAGGCCCAGGCCATGCAGGACAACCTGAAGAAGGCGCAGGACGAGCTGGCGCTGATGGAGGTCGAGGGCGAATCCGGCGCCGGCCTGGTGAAGGTGCTGATGACCGCCAAGCACGACGTCAAGCGCGTCACCATCGACCCCAGCCTGCTGGCCGACGACAAGGACATGCTGGAAGACCTGGTGGCCGCCGCCTTCAACGCCGCCGTGCGCAAGGCCGAGGAACTGTCGGCCGAGAAGATGGGCAAGCTGATGCCCGCCGGCATGCCCGGGCTGCCTGGGGGCATGAAGTTCCCGTTCTGATCCTGGAGGTTGAGCGTTCAGCGTTGAGCGCTCAGGGTGAGGTCTTCCGACATTCACGCCCAACGCCCAACGCCCAACGCTCAACGATCCATGAGCGACACCCACAGCCTCGACACCCTGGTGCAGGCGCTGCGGCGCCTGCCGGGGGTGGGCGCGCGCTCGGCCCAGCGCATGGCGTTTCACCTGCTTCAGCACGACCGCGAGGGCGCGCAGCAGCTGGCGCGCGCGCTGCACGAAGCCGTCGAGCAGGTGCGCCACTGCGCCCAGTGCCACACCTTCACCGAAAGTGAGATCTGCGCCACCTGCGGCGACCCGCGGCGCGACGCCAGTCAGCTGGCGGTGGTCGAGACCCCGGCCGACCAGGCGGCGCTGGAGCGCACCGGTGCCTTCCGCGGCCGCTACTTCGTGCTGATGGGCAAGCTCAGCCCGCTGGACGGCATCGGCCCGCGCGACATCGGCGCGCAGCGGTTGATCGAGCGTGCCTGCGACGGCGTGGTGCGGGAAGTGATCCTGGCCACCAACTTCACCGCCGAGGGCGAGGCCACGGCCCACGTCATCGGCCAGGCGCTGCGCAGCCGCGGGCTGGTGGTGACCCGGCTGGCGCGCGGCGTGCCCGCCGGCAGCGAACTGGAATACGTGGACCTGGGCACCATCGCCCATGCGCTGGTCGACCGGCGCTGACTCGCACCCTGTCCATGGAAGACCTGCTGGCCTGCGCCCGTCAGTTGCTGCGGCACGCCGCCCATATCGCCGTGCTCAGCGGCGCCGGCATCAGCGCGGAATCCGGCGTGCCCACCTTCCGCGACGCCCAGACCGGCCTGTGGGCGCGCTTTCGGCCGGAGGAGCTGGCCACCGAAGCAGCCTTTCGGCGCCACCCCGAGCGCGTGTGGGACTGGTACGCCGAGCGCCGCGCCAGCCTGGCCGCCGTGCAGCCCAACGCCGGCCATCTGGCGCTGGCCGGGTTCGAGCGCCGCCATCCCGGCCGGCTGACGGTGATCACGCAGAACGTCGACGGCCTGCACCAGCGCGCCGGCAGCCAGGGCGTGCTGGCGCTGCACGGCAGCCTGGCCGAGGACCGCTGGCTGGACCCCTGCGCGCTGCACCGGCAGGGCGCGTGCGACGTCGCGCAGGCCGAGCCGGGTCGCCCGCCGCGCTGCCCGCAGTGCGGCAACCCGGTGCGCCCGGCCGTGGTCTGGTTCGGCGAGATGCTGCCCGAGGACGCGCTGCGCCAGGCCGAGCAGGCTGCCAGCCGCTGCGACGTCATGCTGGTGGTTGGCACCGCCGGCGCCGTGTACCCGGCCGCCGGCCTGGCGCACCAGGCACGCGCCGCCGGCGCGCAGGTCATCATCGTCAACCCCCACCCGAGCGAGCTGGACGAGCTGGCCCACCTGCGGCTGGCCGGCAGTGCCGCCCAGGTGCTGCCGCGCTTGCTGGATTTCTAGCGTCGATTCGCCACGGAAAGCTATCAATAGCATAGCTTTTGGCGCTTTCCAGGTGGGCGCCAGAACCCGAAATTCTTGACTTACTGAGCTGTGCGCGTCTCGGCATGTCTTGCGCTACGCCGCCAGGTCAAGCGGGGTGGCACGACGCGGCATTGGTCATTGCGAGCGTCCGCCAAGCCATCCAACGGCAGCGGTTCATCCAGCGCCCGGGGATTGGGCCGTCGCTGTGGTCGTCGCGAAGACCGGCGTCGCGTCAACGTGGGCAGGCGCCCAAGGAGTGTGGTGGACTGGGCGCGAATCGGTATCGCTCCGGCCCGCGACCAGCCCTCGCCAGGGGTCAGTAGGCGGCGCAACGCGCCACGCAGCGACCATGGCTGGCCGCGCAGTGGGAAATGCAGGATCCATTTGCCTGACACTGCGCGATGCACATGCCTTGTTCGGACGCACAGCCGCCCTGGCACTGCCCCAGCGAGGCGCCACGGTTCGCCGTCGGCGCGACGGCGGGCACGGGAGATGCGCCGCCGGAAGCGCGGCGACGGCTGCCGCCGGCCGCCACCTCCCCATAGATGCAAGCCGATCTGTCTCGTTCGAGATCGAGAAGACGCCCCGCCAGGTTGCCCTGTCCTGCCGGTCCGTATTTGAGTCGTAGGTCATCAGCCAGCTTGTCATAGCGACGATTGCACTCCGTCGCGCGCTGTGATTGCGATGGCGCTTGCCTGTCCGCTTCGGCCTGCCGGTTGTATGGCGCGGACGGCTCACCACTCGCGGGTGGACCCTGCAAGAGGCGCCTGGCCTCGCTCGGCGTCGTGCCGGCCGCGTAAGCGGCGGCATTGAATTTTTCCTCGTCGGTCAGTGCGGGCGCCTGAAGAATGACTGGCCGTGATTCCTGATGGTGGTTGGCACACGGTGTGCTTTGGTAGGCAACTTTGCCCGAGGCGTCCTTGCACTTGAAAACCTGCTGCGCCGTCGAAGTGGACGGCCAAGCAGTCAGGCAGAAGATCAGCGTCCCTAGGCAATTGGAAATGCGTGTGTGGTTCATGTTGCTCTCGCTATCGTGGTCGAGCCGACGCTCGCCATTGGGCATGCGGTTACTTTAGTACACGGGTTGCATGTGGTGCGCGCTGTGGCGAGAACGGGCTTGCACAGCATCCAAATATTTCCCGCATGCCTGTCGCCGTGGGCACGAGTGATGGCGTGGTACAGGGAGGTGCCCGCGTAGGCCCCTCGCCAAGGTGGCATGCGGCGGCGTTCGACCCCGTGGTTCTCGCCGCTGAACGCGGGGGTTGCTCATCGATGGCGTGGCATGGGCTCGGGTCGGGTGTTCGTCGAGAGACTTCGAAACCATGGAAACCATAGCTGCCCGCGCTTGACAGACGTGCGCCGCAGGCCTGTTCGGTCTATACCCAGCCCAGCATGCCCGCCACGGCCCCAGCGCCGATCAGCCACAGCAGGTGCAGGCGCGTGCGCCACACCAGCACGGTGGTGGCGGCCGTGAGCAGCCACAGCGGCCAGTCGCGCGCGGGCTGGTCGTGGGCGGCGGTCAGCAGCCAGCCGGTGGCCATCAGCAGGGCGATGACGATGGGCGCCAGGCCGGTCTTGAAGGCGCGCACGGCGCGCAGCTCGCGCCGGTGCTGCGCCCAGCGGGTGGCGCTGTAGGTCAACAGGCCCGAAGGCAGCAGGATGCCCAGCATGGCCACCGCCGCCCCCGCCAGGGCCAGTAGCTGAGCGTGCCAGCCAGCGGCGGCGCCGCCACCGGCGTTCAGCCCCACGTGCCAGCCGATCAGGGCGACGAACAGCACGTTGGGCCCCGGCGCGGCCTGGGCGATGGCGATGGAGGCGTTGAACTGCGCGTCGCTCAGCCAGTGCTGCGAGCCGACCAGGTAGCGGTGCATGTCGGGCGCCGTGGTGATGGCGCCGCCCACCGCCAGCAGCGACAGCGACAGGAAATGCGTGAACAGCGTCAGCCAGTCGGCCGCGCCCAGGGTGACGGCCGGGTTCATCGCAGCCGCCTCCAGGCCCAGGCGCAGGCGGCGCCGCCCAACACCAGCAGCACGGGGCCCAGCGGCAGCTGCAGCAGGCCGATGGCGACGAAGGTGGCCAGCGCCAGGCCGATGCAGGCCGGCATGCCCATGGCGTTGGCGCGCAGCGCGCCGATCAGCTTGATGCCGGTGCCCAGGATCAGCCCCGCCGCCACCGCGCCCATGCCGCGCAGCGCGTCGCGCGCCAGCGGAGCGTCGGCCACGCTGCTGTAGAGCGCCGCCAGCAGCACCACCACCACGGTGGGCACCGTCAGCATGCCGGCCAGCGCCGCCAGCGCGCCCGACAGGCCGAAGCAGCGGTCGCCGATCATCATGGACAGGTTGACCACGTTGGGCCCGGGCATGATCTGCGCCACCGCCCAGTCCTCGACGAACTGCTCGCGCGTGAGCCAGCGCTTCTTTTCCACCAGCTCGCGCTGCACCACCGCCAGCACGCCGCCAAAGCCCTGCAGCGCCAGCCAGGTGAAGGACCAGAACAGGTCGGCGCGTGAGCGCGGGGCGTTGGGCGCGGCATCGATCGCGCCGCTGTCTTGCGAGGGCACGGCGGTATTCAGTCCAGCACGTCGAGGATGCGCTCCAGCGGCCGGCCCAGCCGCGCGCCCTTGGCCGTGACCACGATGGGGCGCTCAATCAACACCGGCGTGGCGTGCAGGGCGGCGGCCAGTTGCGCGTCGGTGAGCTGGGGCTTGTCCAGGCCCTGCGCCAGATATTCCGGCTGCTTGGTGCGCAGCAGGGCACGCAGCGGCTCGCCGGTGGCGCGGGCGATGGCCTGGATCTCGGCCGCGCTGGGCGGGGTCTTCAGGTAGTCGATGACGGTGGGTTCGATACCGCGTTCACGCAGCAACTCCAGCGCCTTGCGCGAAGTGCTGCACTTGGGGTTGTGGTAGATCGTGACGGTGCTCATGGGGTCTTTCCGGACAGATAATGACTATCAATAACATAGCTGCTGGCGCTTGTTGGGTAAGCGCTAAAGCCCAGTTTATTCATACATCAGGAATGGCGCGCGCGCCTCGATCCAGGCCTGCTCGTCGGCGCGCGCCAGCGTGTCCAACTCGGCCGGCGTGGCGGCTGCATCATCCACCCATTGGCGCAGCAGCGGGCCGCCGTTGATGACGTCGATGGCCAGCCGTGTTTCGTATTCGTAGGGAAAGTCGCGCCACAGCGGGTAGTCGGGCGCCTGCAGGCGCAGCGCCTTGAAGGCCAGCGCCTGCAGCCGCCAGGGGCGGAAGGTGGGGTGGTTGTAGTGCGTGGCGTCCTCGGTGTGGATCTGCACGCCGGCGCACAGCTGGCCCGCGTGCTTGTGAAAGGTCGGCTCGAACCAGCAGGCGCGCAGGGCGCAGCCGGCCAGCCAGTCGGGCGCGAGAAGCCGCATGTCGGCCAGCAGGCGCGCGGTGTCGAGGTCGGGCGCGCCAAACAGCTCCAGCGGGCGCGTGGTGCCGCGCCCTTCGCTCAGCGTCGTGCCCTCCAGCATCACGGTGCCGGCGTAGGCGCGCGCCATCCATGGGTTGGGCGCGTTGGGGCTGGGGTTGACCCAGGTGCGCTCCAGTGGCCAGCCGTGGCCGGGCGCGGCGTCGGGCTGCCAGCCGGTCATGGGGATGACGCGGTACTCCACGTCCAGCTTCAGCCGGTCGATGAACCAGCGGCCCAGCTCGCCCAGCGTCAGACCGTGGCGCATGGGCATGGGGCCGGCGCCGACAAAGCTTTCCCAGCCGGCGCGCAGGGTGAGGCCTTCCACCGGCCGCCCGACCGGGTTGGGCCGGTCCAGCACCCACACCGCCTTGCCGTGCGCGGCGGCGGCTTCCAGCACGTAGCGCAGCGTGGTGATGAAGGTGTAGATGCGGCAGCCCAGGTCCTGCAGGTCGACAAGCAGCACGTCCCAGGGCGCCATCATGGCGTCGGTGGGGCGGCGCACCGTGCCGTACAGGCTGAACACCGGAATGCCCAGCCGCGGGTCGGTGTAGTCGGCCGACTCGACCATGTTGTCCTGCTTGTCGCCGCGCAGGCCGTGCTGCGGGCCAAAGGCGGCGGCGAGGCGCACATCGGGCAGGGCGGCCAGCGCGTCCAGCGCGTGCGTCAGATCGCGCGTCACCGAGGCGGGGTGCGCCAGCAGCGCCACGCGGCGGCCCTTCAGGGGGGCGCGCAGGGCGGGGTCGTCGAGAAAGCGTTCGAGGCCGAGTTTCATGCGGGCAGTCGTCAGGGCAGACGCGCCGTCCAGCCGGCGCGGTGGTGAAAGTCGGGTTGCGGCGCCGGGTGGGCCAGCGCCCAGTAGCTGAGCTGGCCGTCGCCGGTTTCGATGACGGCGCTCAGGCCCAGTGCATGCGGCGGGTCGGCGGCGGCTGGCAGGGTGCCCTGCGGCAGCCAGGCGTCCAGCGTCAGCGTGTCGTCGGCCTGCCGCCATCGCAGGCGTGGCGCCAGCGGCAGGTGCCCGGCGCCGGCGCGCTGGCGCGGCGCGTTGAAGGCGTAGGCGGCCCAGTCGCCCGAGGGACTGAAGTTGAATTCGTGATACGCCGCGCCCTGCGCCGCGCCAACGAAGGCCTCGAAGCAGGTGTGGCGCCACAAGCCGTCCGCCGGCCCCGGCTGCGCGGCGGGTGGCGGCAGGCGCAGCGCCTCCAGCGCGGCCCGCAGGGTGTAGCGCAGCCACCAGCCGCCTTGGGCCGGGTCGGGCTCGACGGTGACGCGCAGCTCGCGCACGGCGGGCGCCGGCGCGCCAGGATGCGCGAGCAGCCAGTGGCTGGCCAGGGGCGGGGGCATGGGGGCGGGCGCGGTGCGCGGTCAGCGGTCCTGGGCGTCCAGCACCAGCTGGGTCTGCGTGACCACCGCGCACAGCCGGCCTTCGGCGTTGTGGATGCTGGTCTGCCATACCTGGGTGCTGCGGCCGCGGTGCAGCGGGACGGCTTCACCGCTCACCACCGTGCCCTCGGGCGCGCCGGCGATGAAATGGGTGCTGGAGTCGGTGGTCACGGTCTTCTGGCCCGGCCGCAGGTTCAGCACCGTGCCCACCGCGCCCAGGGTGTCGGCAAACGCCATGTATGAGCCCCCGTGCAGGATGTGGCCGGCGGTGCACAGGTCGGCGCGCACCGTCAGCTCGGCGCGCACGCGCTCGGGCGTGGCCTCGGTCAGGCGCACGCCCAGCAGGCCGGGCAGCATGGGCTGAATGAATTTTTGCAGGCTGGGCAGATCGAGGCTGGGCATGACGCAGTCGCTGGTGGTGGTGCGGGTCAGCATAGCAGGGGCGTAGCGGGAATTTTGCGCGCGAGGCCGAGCGCCGGGCCGGGCGCGCCTGCCTACAATCGACGCCCGCCGACCGCGGGCCGGGTCTCGCCTGCATGCTGTCCTGGAGGAATTCGCCCATGTCCGTGCCCCACTGCTGCCGTTCGCATCCCGCGCTGGCGGGGCTGGCCGCAGCCTGTCTGCTCAGTGCCTGCGCCTCGGTCGACCTGGGACGGCGCTACGACCCGCCGCCCATCCGCGCGCCGCAGCCGCTGCCGCCGGCCCAGCTGCCCTCGGCCCCGCCCAACGGCGTGCAGACCCAGCCCGTGACGCCCGCCCAGCCGGTGCCGCAGCCGCTGCCGCCGGCCGGGCAGAGCGCGCCGCCACCCGTGGCGCCGGCCGACCCCGGCGCCCACCTGGTGACGCTGACGACGCGGCTGGACGGCGCCAGCGTCATGCCGCCCACGCGCAGCGCCGCCAGCGCCCAGCTTGACGCCGTGTACGACCCCGCCACCCGCCTGCTGCGCTGGAAGACGCGCTGGTCGGGCCTGAGCGGTGCCATCAGCGGCGTGCAGTTCCACGGCCCGGCCGACGCCGGGCAGAACGCGCCCGCCGTGCTGGCGTGGCCGGCGCCGTTTGGCGCCTCGTATGAAGGCCGCGCCACCCTCGGGGCCGCCCAGGCCAGCGACCTGCTGGCCGGCCGCTGGTACGTCAGCGTCTACACCACCACCTACCCGCTGGGCGAACTGCGCGGGCAAGTGCGCGTGGTGCCCTGACCGGGCTCCGGCACGGCGTAAGCCGCCGGCTTCCGAGGTATCCGTTTGTCAACCCTGGCGGCGGTTCGGGCCACCGGTGCTATGGTCCGCGTCATGTTCCGTTTGCCGTTACCCCTGCGCGCACGCGCTGCGTCGATCCCCGCCGCCACCCGGCTGGCGCTGGGCGCGGCCCTGCTGGCCCTGCTGGCCGGTTGCGTCAGCCCGCCACCGGCGCCGCGCCCCCGGGCGACGCCCGGCGCGCCGCAGCGCCTGCCCGAGCTGGCCGCCTTCAGCGCCCGCCTGAGCGGCGGCCAGGCCGTGCCGCCCAGCGCCAGCGCCGGGCAGGGCGAGCTGGTGGCGGTGCTCAACCGCAACACCGGTCTGTTGCAGTGGAAGCTCAGCTTCAGCGGCCTGAGCGGCCCGGTGCGCGCCGCGCACTTTCACAGCCCGGGCATGGCCGGCGAGGTGGCCGACCCGGTGCTGACGCTGGGGCGCACCGTCATCAGCCCGCTGGAAGGCCGCGCCATGCTGACGCCGCGCCAGCGCGCCGACCTGCTGTCGGGCCAGTGGTACGTCAACCTGCGCACCGCCGCCCATCCCGAGGGCGAGATCCGCGGCCAGCTGATCGAGCAGAAGTGAGCGCCTGAGCACCCACCAGCGCCGGCGCGCGCCCTTCCCTAAAATCCGGGCTTTCCCCAACCCCAGCGGCGTGCACCGCGGCGCGCCACCGCCCGTCCGCGGATTCGCCAGGAACGCCATGAGCCCCGTCTCCACCCCGCCGCAGCGCGCCCGCTCGCTGACCGGCTACAAGCCCTTCTGGGCCAAGCGTTTCGGCCCCGCGCCCTTCCTGCCCATGAGCCGGGCCGAGATGGAGGCGCTGGGCTGGGATTCGTGCGACGTCGTCCTGGTTACCGGCGACGCCTACGTGGACCACCCGAGCTTCGGCATGGCGGTGATCGGCCGTGTGCTGGAGGCGCAGGGCTTTCGCGTCGGCATCATCGCCCAGCCCGACTGGCACAGCGCCGAACCGTTCAAGGCGCTGGGCCGGCCCAACCTGTTCTGGGGCGTGACCGCGGGCAACATGGATTCCATGATCAACCGCTACACGGCCGATCGCAAGATCCGCAGCGACGACGCCTACACGCCCGGCGACGTCGGCGGCCAGCGGCCCGACCGCGCCGCCATCGTCTACAGCCAGCGCTGCCGCGAGGCCTACAAGGACGTGCCCATCATCCTGGGCGGCATCGAAGGCAGCCTGCGCCGCATCGCGCACTACGACTACTGGAGCGACAGCGTGCGCCGCTCCATCGTGGTCGACAGCAAGTGCGACCTGCTGCTGTACGGCAACGCCGAGCGCGCGCTGGTCGAGATCGCCCACCGCCTGGCGCGGCGCGAGCCGGTGGCGCAGATCACCGATGTGCGCGGCACCGCCTTCGTGCGCCGCGCCTCCGATCCGGGCTGGCGCGAGATCGACTCCACCGAGGTCGACCGCCCCGGCCGCGTGGACGCCCTGGTCAACCCCTACCAGACCACCGCCGAGCGCGCGGCGGGGCAGGGCACCCGTTGTGACGCTATCAAAACAGAAGCTACTGGCGCAGGACAGACAAGCGCTGGCGCCCCGAACGGCATTGAAAAACCGATCACCCTGATCCGCCCCGACCACGCGCGCACCGTGATCCGCCTGCCCGGCTACGAGCAGGTGCGGCGCGACCCCGTGTTGTACGCCCACGCCAACCGCGTGCTGCACCTGGAGACCAACCCCGGCAACGCCCGAGCGCTGGTGCAGGCGCATGGCGAGGGGCGTTCGGCGCGCGACGTGTGGATCAACCCGCCGCCCATCCCGCTCAGCACCGCCGAGATGGACCACATCTTCGATCTGCCCTACGCGCGCAACCCCCACCCGCGCTACGCCGACGAGCGCGGGCGCCACGACGGCGCCACCAGGATCCCGGCCTGGGAGATGATCCGCTTCTCGGTCAACATCATGCGCGGCTGCTTTGGTGGCTGCACCTTCTGCTCCATCACCGAGCACGAGGGCCGCATCATCCAGAGCCGCAGCCAAGACTCCATCGCGCGCGAGGTCGAGGCCATGCGCGACCAGGTGCAAGGCTTCACCGGCGTGGTCAGCGACCTGGGCGGCCCCACCGCCAACATGTACCGCCTGGGCTGCCGCGACCCCGCCATCGAGGCCGCCTGCCGCAAGCCCAGCTGCGTCTACCCCGGCATCTGTCCCAACCTGGGCACCGACCACGATCCGCTGATCCGCGTCTACCGCCGCGTGCGCCAGCTGCCCGGCGTCAAGAAGGTGCTGATCGGCTCCGGCCTGCGCTACGACCTGGCCATCCGCTCGCCCGCCTACGTCAAGGAGCTGGTGCAGCACCACGTCGGCGGCTACCTGAAGATCGCCCCCGAGCACACCGAGGAAGGCCCGCTGTCCAAGATGATGAAGCCCGGCATCGGCAACTACGACCGCTTCAAGCAGCTGTTCGACCAATACAGCGCCGAAGCCGGCAAGCAGCAGTTCCTGATCCCGTACTTCATCGCCGCCCACCCCGGCACCAGCGACGAGGACATGCTCAACCTGGCCCTGTGGCTCAAGCGAAACGGCTTTCGCGCCGACCAGGTGCAGGCCTTCTACCCCAGCCCCATGGCCACCGCCACCACCATGTACCACACCGGCGTCAACCCGCTCAAGGGCGTGCACCGCGACGAGCGCGGCGAGCGGGTGGACACCGTCAAGGGCGAGCGCCGGCGCCGGCTGCACAAGGCGTTTTTGCGCTACCACGACCCGGCCAACTGGCCGCTGCTGCGCCAGGCGCTCAAGGACATGGGCCGCCACGACCTGATCGGCAGCGGCAAGCACCACCTGATCCCGGCCTGGCAACCGGCCGGCACCGAGGGTTACCAGGCGCCGCGGCGCAAGAACTCCACGCCCTCGGCGGCTACGGGATCGCTACAAAAAAAGAAGCTGCCGGCGCACACCCAACCGGCGCCAGGTGCCATCTTGACCCAGCACACCGGTCTGCCGCCGCGGCGCCGCAAGTAAGGCCCGCGCGCGGCGGTGACCCTGGCCGGGGCGGGCGGACCGCCGCGCTGGATCGCAGCCTTCGTGCCGGTGCAAGCCCCCGCCGGATCGCCACGGCCCGCGGCCTCGCGATGCCGGGCAATGGGTGTGGCGCCCGGCGCCGTGGCCATCTCGGGCGGGGCATGCGCCATACTGGCCGGCGCTGCGGCGCGGCGTGTCGGCAAGACGGCGTCCATCGCGCCGAGCCCCTATCCCCGCACCGCAGGAGCAGCCCCTCATGGCCCAGCACGACCTGGACATCGCCCGCCGCGCCACGCCGCGCGCCATTGCCGAGCTGGCGCGCGAGCAGCTCGGCGTCGACACTGCGGCGCTGCGGCCCCACGGCCACCACGTGGCCAAGCTGACACTCGCCGGCCTGGGCGCGCTGGCCGGGCGGCCCGACGGGCGGCTGATCCTGGTCAGCGCCACCAGCCCCACGCCGGCCGGGGAGGGCAAGACCACCACCGCCATCGGCCTGGCCGACGGCCTGCGCCGGCTGGGTCAGCGCGCCGTGCTGGCGCTGCGCCAGCCCTCCATGGGGCCGGTGTTCGGTCTGAAGGGCGGCGCCACCGGCGGCGGCCAGGCGCAGCTGCTGCCGATGGAGGACATCAACCTGCACTTCACCGGCGACTTCCACGCCGTGGCCCAGGCGCACAACCTGCTGGCGGCGCTCATCGACAACCACCTGCAGCACGGCAACGCGCTGGACATCGACGCGCGCCGCATCCACTGGCGCCGCGTGCTGGACATGAACGACCGCGCGCTGCGCCACGTCGTCACCGGGCTGGGCGGCGCGGCCCACGGCCTGCCGCGCGAAAGCGGCTTCGACATCACCGCGGCGTCGGAAGTCATGGCCATCCTGTGCCTGGCCGGCTCGCTGCCCGAACTGAAGGCGCGCCTGGGCCGCATCGTGGTGGCCGACACGCGCGACGACCGCCCCGTCACCGCCGCCGAGCTGAAGGCGCACGGCGCCATGGCCGTGCTGCTGAAGGACGCGCTGGCGCCCAACCTGGTGCAGACGCTGGAGCACACGCCGGCGCTGCTGCATGGCGGGCCATTCGGCAACATCGCGCACGGCTGCAACTCGGTCATGGCCACGCGCGCGGCGCTCAAGCTGGGCGACTGGGCCATCACCGAAGCCGGCTTCGGCGCCGACCTGGGCGCCGAGAAGTTCGTCGACATCAAGTGCCGCGCCGCCGGCCTGCGGCCAAGTGCCGCCGTGCTGGTCACCACCGTGCGCGCGCTCAAGATGCAGGGCGGCGTGCCGCGCGAGGCGCTGGCGCGCGAGGACCTGCCCGCGCTGCAACGCGGCATGGCCAACCTGGCGCGCCACCTGCACATCCTGCGCGAGGTGCTGGGCCTGCCCAGCGTGGTGGCGCTCAACCACTTCGTGGCCGACACCGAGGCCGAGCTGGCGCTGCTGCGCCAGCAGGTGCAGGCGCTGGGCGCGCCCTTTGCCGTCTCGCGCCACTGGGCCGAAGGCGGGGCCGGCGCGCTGGCGCTGGCGCGCGCCGTGGTGGCGCTGTGCGACGGCCGCTCGCCTGCCGCGCCGCGCTTCGTCCACGACGCCGGCGCCAGCCTGTGGGACAAGCTGCGGGCCGTGGCCACGCGCGTGTACGGCGCTGCCGACGTCAGCGCCAGCCCCCAGGCGCGCCAGCACATCGAGCGCCTGCAGGCCGGCGGCTGGGGCCACCTGGCCGTGTGCGTGGCCAAGACGCCGTACAGCTTCACGGCCGATCCCGCCCTGCTGGGCGCGCCCGGCGGCCACACGCTGCACGTGCGCGAGGTGCGCCTGTCGGCCGGCGCCGGCTTCGTCGTCATGGTCTGCGGCGACACCCTGACCATGCCCGGCCTGCCCGCCCGGCCGGCGGCCGAGGGAATCGATCTGGGCGAGGACGGGCGGGTGGTGGGGCTGTTTTGAGCCGGTCTTGCCGGCGGCGCCGGTAGCCCCAAGGGGCGCGGTTGCCGCGGTCGATGGGATTGCAGAATGCCAGGGTGGGTAAGTTCAGCGTCTGGAGCGAAGGCGCAGACAACGACCAAAGCAAGTCACACACCGAAGAGGGGTCGGCTTGATTGCTCGGTGAATGCCTGAAACAGAGCGCCACCGGCAGCGTCGAAAACTACAAAAAGGATAGCTGCTTGCGGGTGTTTGGCAAGCGCCAGAGGCGGAAATACTCCATCATTGGGGCGGCGCAGCGCTTGCGGGACAGTCCCGCCATTCGACACGCCAAAGGCGCCCGCGCCGGCGCCGAACCCTCACTCCTCCTCCTTCACCCGGTACTGCTCCGCCAGCTGCTGCTGCACCTGCGGCGGCACCACCTCGTAGTGTGACAGGGCCAGGGTATAGGCGCCCTGGCCGGCGGTGAGGGCGTCCAGGCGCATCTGGTAGCTGGACAGTTCGGCCAGTGGCACCTGGGCGGTGATGGCGACCTGGCCGGGGCGGGGGCTGTCGGTGCCGCTGACGATGCCGCGGCGCGATGACAGATCGCCGGTGAGGGCGCCGGTGGCGCTGTCGGGGGCGGTGATGGCGATGCGGGCGATGGGCTCCAGCACGGTCGGCCTGGCGTCGCGGATGGCCGCCTGCACGGCCTTCTTGCCGGCGGTGACGAAGGCCACCTCCTTGCTGTCCACCGCGTGGTGCTTGCCGTCGTGCACGATGACGCGGATGTCCTGCACCTGAAAGCCGGCGATCACGCCTTCGGCCAGCGCCTCGCGCACGCCTTTCTCGACCGCCGGCATGAACTGGCCGGGGATGGTGCCGCCCTTGACCTGGTCGACGAATTCGAAACCGGCGCCGCGCGGCAGCGGCTCGACGCGCAGGTGCACCTCGCCGAACTGGCCGGCGCCGCCGCTCTGCTTCTTGTGGCGGTACTGGGCGGCGGCGGCCTGGGCGATGGTCTCGCGGTAGGCGATGCGCGGCGGTTGCGTGTCGACCTCGAACTTGTAGCCGTCACGCAGGCGCTCCAGCAGCACCCGCAGGTGCAGCTCGCCCAGACCGTAGACCACGGTCTCGTTGGTGCTGGCCACGCGCTCGATCTTCAGGCACGGATCCTCGGCCACCAGCTTGCCGACGATGTCCCACAGGCGCTGCTCGTCGCCGCGCTTGCGGGGCCGAAGGGCCACGCCGTGCACCGGCACCGGGAAGGGCAGGGGGCGCAGGTGGATGTGCGCGTCCTCGGCGGCGTCGTGCAGTACGGCGTCGTAGTGCAGCTCGTCGATCTTGCCGATGGTGCAGATGTCGCCCGGCCCGGCGCTGGCCACTTCCACGTGGTTCTTGCCCTGCTGCACGAACAGGTGGCCGACCTTGAAGGGCTTGCGGCCGTCGCCGATGAACAGTTGCGAGGTGGGCGTGATGGTGCCCTGGTGCACGCGCACGTAGGCCAGGCGTCCCACGTAGGGGTCGATGCTGATCTTGAACACCTGCGCCAGCACGTGGGCGGCCGGGTCGGGCGTGGCGTGCATCAGCTTCGGGTCCGAGCCTTCACCGTTGAAGAAGTCGGGCGGATTGCCCTCGCTCGGGTTGGGCAGCAGCTTGCTGATGATGTCCAGCAGCTCGGCCACGCCGGCGCCGCTGCGCGCCGACACGAAGCACACCGGGATCAGGTGGCCCTCGCGCAGCGCCTGCTCCAGCGGGGCGTGCAGCTCGCTGGCGTCGACGTCGCCCTCGTTCAGGTAGCGCTCGACGAAGCCGCCGTCGACCTCCACCACCTGCTCGACCAGGGCGCGGTGGGCGTCGGCCACGGCACCGAAGTCGCTGTGGCCGTCGCGCTGGTAGAAGCAGTCCACCACCTTCGTCGCGCCGGCGTCGGGCAGGTTCAGCGGCAGGCATTCGCTGCCGAAGCTGGCCCGGATGTCCGCCAGCAGCGCGGGCAGGTCGGCCCCCTCGGCGTCGATCTTGTTGACGATGATCAGGCGGTCCTGCTGGCGCTCGGCGGCGTATTCCATCATGCGTCGCGCCATGGGCTCGATGCCGGCGGCGGCGTTGATGACGATGGCGCAGGTTTCCACTGCCTCCAGCGCCGGCAGGCTCTGGCCGATGAAGTCCGGCAGGCCGGGGGTGTCGATCAGGTGGACGCGGCAGCCGTCATGCTGCAGGTGCATGACGGACGACTGCAGCGAATGCTGGGCCTTGATCTCCTGCGGGTCGTGGTCGCTCACGGTGCTGCCGCGCTCGACGCTGCCCATGGCGCCGATGGCGCCGCTCGCGTGCAGCAGGGCCTCGGCCAGCAGGGTCTTGCCGGCGGCGGTGGGCCCGACCAGGGCCAGGGTGCGGATGTGTTCGACGACAGGGTGGGGGGTGTTGGCCATGGTGTTTTTGCTCCTCGCCTTCGCAGCGTAGTGCGGCCGCCGGCGGCGCACAAGGGGCGTGCGGGCATTCACTGAGTCGGATCAATCGCCGCGGCGGCTGCGCCACAATGATCCGCATGACTGCTTCTTCATTTGCCGCCGTGCTGCGCTTCTGGCTGGGCGCCTACCCGCTGGAGGCCGACGCCATGCGGGGCGCGCAGCGCCAGTGGTTCCAGAAGGACGACGCGTTCGACGCCCGCCTGCGCGAGGGCTTTGGCGCCACCATCGCGCAGGCGCGCGCCGGCCGGCTGGAGCACTGGGCCGACAGCGCCGACGGCTGGCTGGCGCTGATCCTGGTGCTGGACCAGTTCACGCGCAACGCCTTCCGTGGCCAGCCCGACAGCTTTGCCGGCGACGCGCAGGCGCTGGCCCTGGCGCTGGCGGGCATCGAGCGCGGCCACGACCAGGCGCTGCCGCCGATGGCGCGCATCTTTTGCTACCTGCCGCTGGAGCATGCCGAGGACCAGGCGCTGCAGCAGCGCTGCGTGGCGCTGTTTGCCGCCTTGCGCGACGCCCCTGGCGCCGAGCCTCGGGCCTTCTTTGACGGCACGCTCGATTACGCGCGCAAGCACCAGGACGTGATCGCGCGCTTCGGCCGCTTTCCGCACCGCAACGCCATCCTGGGGCGCACCAGCACGTCGCAGGAGCAGGCCTATCTGGCGCAGCCGGGGGCGGGATTTTGAGCTAGGAGCGTGGGCGGCAGAAGGCGTCGGCTGCAAATGGGCCGCAGCGGTCCATTTTTCACCGGCTTCTTGACCCATAGCGTGGCTATGGGCCTGCAAATCCGGCAAAAACTGTCCTCGCTGGGGCCCATTTTCGCTATCGACGCCTTCTGCCGCCCACACTTCTAGTCCGCTGAAACATTGAAATGGGTGGTGAAGGACAGTCGAGACGGGATGCGATGCAAGGCGCAAAGCGCAGCGATACCGGGCGGTATCGCGAGCATTTGCA